>OGNQ01000001.1_pt1 | contig 296999 bp, 259 predicted proteins | sample 1573481 | NCBI WGS metagenome assembly OGNQ01 (sample SAMEA2581920, study PRJEB24529) | metagenome | biome: Human gut stool | place: China | collected 2011 | reverse complement strand
GAGATACCGACACACAGGCAGATCATCATGATTGTGATTGCAAGCCGGTTTCCACGTCCGGTATAAACTTTTACAAGCAGCGTCATGATCACGCCAAGTACTGCACCAAACAACAGGCCGCCAAAAATCTCAATACACGGAGCAATCAAAAGCTTACCCACCGGTGCGCTTCCGCTCGAACTTATAACATTGGCAACTGCCATGGAAAGTCCATACGCAACAAGTGCTACTGCGTCGTCCAGTGCAACAACCGGAAGCAGTGTATTCGTGACCGGTCCTTTCGTCTTATACTGCTTCACGATCATCATTGTGGATGCTGCAGCTGTTGCAGATGCAATCGCACCAAGTGCAAGTGCAAAACTGACATCATATCCAAGCAGCAGCAAAATAGTATCTACTACAAATACAGCCCCCATGCCCTCTGTGATTCCGATGACAATCGGTGCTTTTCCGACCTTTCTAAGGAATGACATCTTAAACTCTGCGCCAATTGAAAATGCGATACAGCCAAGAGCAAGCTCTGTAACCAAATCCATATGATCAATCAGTTCTTCACTCAGAAGCTTCAGACAGTTTGGACCGATTAAAAGTCCAATCACCAGGTATCCGGTTACGTTCGGGAGTCGCATCTGTTTGACAATCTTACCCGCAATCAATGCTGCCAGCAGCATGATTCCCAAATACGTTAATATATTCAAATCCATGATTACGCACCCAAGCCTTCCACAAATGATACCGGAAGTGCAAACATAATTCCGGTGTTCGGCTTGTCCAGTCCGATCACATCGTTGATCGTCTTGCGTGCCTTCTTCATTTCTTCATCATCTACGACAAAGAACATCATCTTTACCACTTCATGATCGTCATCATCCGCAAGGATGGAACGAAGCATTCCAAAGATCGGAAGGTCATCCATCTTCTCGACAACACTCGCCATACCGGTACCATCAACGATCGTACCTCCATGAATCCCTTCTTCTACCAGTTCCTTGCAGATCTCGCTTACCAGATCCTCATGTTTCAAAATAACAACCAGCAAATTCATGTTACTCATCTCTCTATCCTCCATATTATTCTCGTATCGAACAAGATATATTTTATTCCAAAGATGTATGTAGATATGATTCTACACAGACACGCTCTCGCTCGGTTCAGCACGCAATGGTACTAAACTCACTACGTTCGTTAAGTGCCAGCGTGCTTCAACGGTCTGTTTTAGAATCATATCTACATACATCTTCCATCTACATAGTGGTCTTGTTCGACACTATATTAACTCCTTCAGACGGTCGATGCGTCCGAATTCATATACTTTCTTAGCGTATTGTTTCGTGGTGTCGTTCGGCTCGATCAGATCGATCACCATAACCGGATACATGCCGGCACGCCCCGCCGATACGATTCCGTTGATGGAATCCTCCACGGCGATTGCCTCCTCCGGTCTTACATCCAGCATCTCACACGCTTTCAGGTAAATATCCGGTGCAGGCTTACCATGTGCAACCGTATCTCCGAACACCAGCTCATCAAAATACCGGTCAATATGATACGCCTTCAGATATCCCGTGGCACGTTCACGCACCGTAGAAGTTGCAAGTCCGACCTTAACACCTTTTTCTTTCAAATATTTTAATGTATCTGCGACGCCCGGCTTCAGTTCCACGCCGTGTGCCCGGATATGCGCGTCCAGCTTGTTCACGACCGCTTCCCGAAAATCAAAATAATCAATCCCCATACCGACGACATCTTCAAAGCTCTTCTTGTTTGTGTACTTCGTGCCACCCGCGATACGCTCGCAGGCAACGACCATCACATCATCCGGGATTCCCAGCTTCTTGCCTTCCTCTAACTGAAATCTCCTGTATAATTTTTCCGTGTCCGTAATGACACCATCCATATCAAATACAACTGCCCGAAACATCTTCTTTATTCCTCCACGCGGACAACGATTGCAGAATAATTATCCGTCTTTGTCATGTCTGCCCGCTTCAGCACGTATTTTTCCATTGCATCTAACCAAGCCTGTGCAGAGGACGCTTCCTTGTATGTGGCAAGCATCTCTTCCTCATAGACATACTCCCAGAAACCATCCGTCATCAACACAAACGCCTGTGTCTCTCCGCGCTCCACAACCGCACTTATATCATACGTTTTCGTCCCCCACTGTGCGCCCATCGCACGCAGCAGCTTGTTCCGATCCTCGTGCGTACGGATCTCGGATTCCTTGATTTCTCCGGTATCGCATAGAATCTGTACTAAGCTATGGTCACGCGTTCTCTGATATTTTGTTCCATTCTCGTAAATCCGATACAACCGGCTGTCCCCGATATGCGCCCACTGTATCAGGTCCGGTGTGATTACAAGCACAACTGCCGTTGTCTTCATGGAGTTGCACAGATCCCGCCGCACCTGTTCTTCCAGTAATTCTTTTTGTGCCTGTTCCAATGCATCCTTGAAAAATCCGGCATAGTAGCCCTGTTTTTCAAATCCCTTTGCTATGCTTTCTGCGACCAGCTCCGATGCTATTTCCCCGCAGGCATGCCCGCCAAGTCCATCACACAAGATCAGGCAGAGCTGTTCTTCGTATGTTGCTTTCCGTATGTAATCCTCGTTGTGATCTCTTCCCCCTTGCTTTGTCAGCATCGCAACGTCTACCATGCGTCAACCTCCTACCAATTTTCCCTGTTACCGTTTTCGCTTTTCTGATTATAATATGCCCAGCGGTAGTTTGCAAGCAAAACAGGAGCATGTTTCCATGCTCCTGCCTGTGTAACCTGGTTTTATCTCCGGTTAATTATTCTTTTTCTTCTTTGCTGCCAGAATAATTGCAATTCCACCGCCAAGCACTACAAGAACGCCAACACCAATCAATACATACAGAAGTACATGACTCTTCTCTCCATATGTAAAGCTGATCGTCTGTTCTGCTTCATTTCCGGCATCATCATGTGCCTTCATTGTAAGCTTATAGTCGCCCTTTTCCGTAACTGTAATCGCAGCAGCATTGTCCTTGATCTCAACTGGAGAACCATTGAGCGTTACCTCATCCAGAGTATCCTCATCCAACTGAAGGGATACGTTGATGTCGTACTGCTCGTTCTTAATCTCTCCATCTTCTACACCCGTTACAATAAAGGTTGGTGCCTTTGTATCCAGATTGAAGTTTACTGTTTTCTCAGTTGCATTTCCAAGTTCATCTTCGGCTGTAATCTTCATCTCATATGCGCCGTCCTCGACTTCGGATGTTCCGTCATACTCGCTACCATTCAAGTACATATGTGCATCGCAGACAGTCAGGTCATAGATAATGTCGTTCAGATCGTAATCCCATGCAAAGGATGTCAGAGTTCCTTCATATGCGCTCATGACCTTTGGATCAATCACTGGTTTTGTCTTATCAATCGTGAAGGAAACCTCCTGTGTATCCTCATTACCTGCGGCATCCTTACAGTTTATCTGAATCTTATAGATACCATCCTCTGTAAATGTGTTTCGGATCAGCGTCGTTGCTGCTGTCGGATTATATCCGGTAATCTGCAGATCCTCTGTTTTTTCTTTATAAGATGTTGGATCAAGATATGTTCTTGTTGCCTGAATCGTTACAGACTTTGTCAGATAGAAGTCCTCCTCGATCTGTGCCTGGAACTCTACCTGCTTTGTTGTCTTGTCGTTATTTGACACGCCACTCAGCGTAATGATTGGCTTGCCTGTATCAATTCTTACCGTATAGCTGGTTGCCTCTGCGGTATGTCCAGCACGGTCTTTACCGGTAAATGTTACCTGATACTCACCTGTCTCACTAAGTGTCTCTGTCATCGTTGTCACACGTGCAGTTGGCTTGAAGTCGATGGTCTTGTAAGCGGCTTCTGCCACACTGTCGTTTGCTTTTCTTGTGATCGTGATCGTACCAGATGCATCCCACCAGAATGCCTCTGTCATACTAAATGTCAGGGTTGTTCCTGCGTTCAGTGTCGAACCGGAAGCAGTTCCTGTAATCTGCAGTTCTGGTGCTGTCTTATCAACACGGAACTGTACATTTCTTTCTGCACTTCGGTTTCCTGCCTTGTCCACAGAATATACCTTTACCTGATAATCAGCCTCATCTGTATAGCCAAATACCCGGTTGTCTGTCTTCAATACATCCGCGGTTACCGGAAGCTGATCCGGTACTGTCTTAATCAACTGGTAATTGAAATCATGTACGTCTTCGTTTGCGTCGCTTACAGAGAAAGCAACCGTTGCATCGGAAGTCAGATCAACAACCCCCATATTCTCAGAGTAAACCATACCTCCATTGATTACTGCAGCAATATTCGGTGCCTCTGTATCCTTGATAAATACAACCTGCTTTTCAACTGCATTGTTGCCTGCATTATCCTGTGCATTGATCTTGATTACACGTGCGCCAATACCGGTTGAAACATAGCTTGCCCGGTACTTGTTAGATGTACCGATTCGCTGCCATGTTACATTTACCACGTTGTTATTATCTGTTACTCTTACATCGGAAGCTGAGATATTCTCATCCTCATAAGTAAGCTCTATCGTTACATTGGAACGATAGAAGTAATCGCAAACAGTTCCATCAAAGTTCTTGCCCGGCTGTTTGCCAGCAGTTGTACCCCCGGAAATCTTTGCTGTAACAACCGGGATTGTGTTATCCACGCGGAACTTCATCGTCTTGGAATCAATGTTTCCTGCCTTATCTGACACATTGACTGTCACGGTGTAGTCACCATCTGCGGCTTTCTTGCCGATCAGGTTATTCAATGTGAAGCTGTTTTCCTGGCTGACATTTACCAGTTCCTTTGCTCCACTCAGATTTGTTGTCACATCGGTGTCTGGTCCCTTCACTGTGATCGTCGCCTGATTGATTGTCAGGTTATCCGATACCGTTGTCTTGATCAGTACCTCGCCATCCAATGGCTGTATAATGTTTGTTTTTCCATTGACTGTCAATTCAGCCTTCGGTTTTGTCTTATCCACTTTGATCTTATACAGATTTTTTGGAAGCAGATTCTCACTTGCATCCTGTGCATTAAACACAAGAGATGTACCTGTAATTCCTGCTGACTCTGGAATCGCAATCGTTCCGTTCACAGAAGTCTGCGTTCCATTCAATGTGATTTCCTTGTCTGTTACATTTGCCTTGCTTCCTGCCAGAGAATAACCGGCATTTGCAAGTGGCGATTCCACACCATTATCACCAGAAGTAATCGTATAATTGATTGTATATTCCTTATACCATGTGCTATCGTTTGCCTCATTGATCGATACGGTTGGATTCGTACGGTCATATAAAATTGTACCAAGTGTTTTAGATGCATCCTGTGGGTAACGAATCTTCTGTGCATTTCCATCTATCACATTCAGATACATACTATCCAGCTGTGCATTTATATCCGTCTTAGCAGGCAATTCAAATTTCACCGTTGTGCTGTAACGATGACTGTCTGGATTTTTGTCATTATCAGAGTCAGCAACATCCTTTACCTGGTCATTCGTACCACCTGCAATCAGTTCAAATTTCTGCACAACGTAAGCAGAGCTTGCAGTCACTTGCAGCTGATATTTTTTATTGGTATTCTTTCCTGCCAAAACATCGCTTGTTACATCGTTTCCAGCTGCATCCGTAATCACGCATTTATCTACGCGCAGGGTATCATCAATCTTTGTTACACCACGAAGTGTCAAAGTCGTTGATGGATTGCCCGCGTTATCTATTGCTGAAACTGCGACCGAATATGGAAGAGTCTCATTTAGCTCACCCGATGGAATATTGAATACATACTTATTGCCCGATTCAAGTGTGAAGTCTCCTTTGTCTGAGCTTACTTTTGCAACGCCGCTCAAATCATCGGTTACTTCTACCATATATCTATACTCTGTATCCAGTTCTGTAACAATCGCTGTTTCTAAACTGCCATCGGCTACATCTTCCCATGTACTGCTTCCATTCTTTTTCTTCTGGATAACCGGATTTTTTACTTCTGGAGCAGTTGCATCGTACATGATATCTTTTATAGATTTATTATCTGAAAGTATTGTATTTGTGTCTTTTTCATATACAGCAATCTTCAATCCAGAAAAGTTTGTAGATGCAATATTTGCATCTGTTGGGATCTGAATCTTCGCTGTAACAGAATATACACGTTTCACACTCTCTGCATTTGTAACTGGAGCTACATCTGCAAAAGAAACATCATCTCCACTTTTTACCTCTACCTTGCCTACATTTTTGGTAGATTCCAGTGTAATTTCAATCGTCTTTGGCTCACGGATGATTGCATCACTTATAAGAAGATCTCCATCCTCACCTAAGAATTTAACACTCTTAATCTCTGTAGAGTCCGTAACCTGATGAAGTTTTACCGGATATGTGAATGTTTCTGACTTATTTCCCTTATTATCTTCGGCTGTCACTGTAATTGTGTTATCGCCTTCTGCTAAATCTGTTTTCTGAATTGTGATCTCATAATTACCCGTTATCGCATTCTTGCTGGCTAAAAATGGTTTTGAAGTATCGCCATTCAAATATGCAGTAACATTTTTTACTCCAGATGCATCCTGATTTTCTGCTGCTACATCCTCTACCTTTACGGTGAACCGATAATAATTTTTGTTTCCATAATATACGCCGTTGTCATCTGTATATCCTGTATCAAATGCAACGTATACATTCCCATCTTCTGACTGCTCTTCTGTAACCTTCGAAATCGTTGGTGCCTGTGCATCATTACTTATATGAGTCGTGCCAGCGTCTATGTATTCGAGAACCTGTGATGATGCATTATCAATCAATGCCGCGTATGCGTAAACTTGTTTTCCGTTATTCTCTGCATCTGCTGAAATTTTAAAATCCCATGAATTCCAAGTATAACTTGCTACATTTACTAATTCCTCTGACGTTGCAGGATTGTCTGTTTTTACATAATATTTTAAGCTTGTGTTAGGTGGTATATCAATGGGATCCACCCATACTCCTATATATGCTTCATTTACATATCGATCCGCTGTCAGCTTATCTGTGTGCGCGTTATCACCATACAGTCCCGCAATACCTGTAAATACCGTATCCAAACATACAACATTCACTACACATTGCAATTTCCAAGAATCCGTATCTTTCGCTCTTGCATAGATTCCAATCTTACGACTCTCTTTAACGGCATCATCCTGTAAGTCTGTCTCTCCATTATTTGTCAATGGGCGCAATGAAGATGTAATTTCTGAAGGGATTTCAGCATCTACACCAAAAGCAGTAGTAACTCCCAACAAAGCCAAATCTGTATCATTGCTTTTAAGTTCTGGCAATTTTAATTTCGTTACACTCTGTACATCTTTTAACAGATATACTGTTTTTTTCAAGGTTCCTGGCACAATAGCGCCTGTATCATCTTTGTTGATTCGTATCTTCTCAGATACATCCACGGTTACACCTACGGACGAATCTGTGACAACCTTTACACCTCCAGTTGTACTTCCCCCTTCTGCTTTCGCGCCATTCTTATCACCGACATGGTTTGCAAATGGTACAATCAGCAGAGCAAAGACAACCCATAATGCTATGAGCTTCTTTACCGGGTGTTTTGAATTGTTTGATTTTGTTTCTTTTCTTTTCATCCTTTTTTCACCTACCCGACTCTATACTTTCATCTGAATGAACAACTACTATATTGTAAATTACTTTTACCTTCTTCGCTAATGTTCCGGTTGTCAGCACGCTTGTACCTTCCTCGTCATCATCTGCACGTAAAACATCAGTTGCATCACTGTCGTCATCGTCGGCACGCAATACATCGGTTGCTTCACTGTCATCATCGTCCATCCGCAGAACGTCGGTTGCATCCTCATCGTCTGCATCGTCTCCCCGAAGTACATCGGTTGCTCCGTCATCTCCTTCGTCATTCCGAAGTACATCCGTTGCCCCGTCATCGCCTTCGTCATTTCGAAGTACATCCGTTGCTCCGTCATCTCCTTCGTCGTTTCGAAGTACATCCGTTGCTCCGTCATCTCCTGCCGATGTATCCCGAAGCACATCTGTTGCCTCATCATCCGCACCTGAACCGAGTACTTCTGTCTCGCCATCATCCGGTGTATCATAATCATTGATGCCCGGACGAAGGATGTCGGTCTCTTCAAACTTCTTTTCTTTCTCCTTTGATTTCTCCAACAGTTCGGTGGAATCGTTACCATTAGCCTTACGATCCTCCCGCGTAGAAACCGCTTCTTTCGCAGTGATCTTTCCACTTCCCATGTTGTAGTATTTTTCCTGTTCTTTCTTCGCTACGCTGCCCGGACTCGCTGTACCATCCTGCATTTCTTTCATTGCCTTTTTCGCAGCACTTCCGGTCAATTCTCCAATTACCTTCGGTATCTTCAATACAATGAATAACACGATCGCCGCAATCAGAAGGAGAATCGCCAGTACCAAGCCGCCATAGAAACATATCTCATATACGTTTTGCATGCTGATCACTCTCCCATCTCTGCTGACTGCGAATCATCGGAATTTGCATCCGGTGCCTGCGTCGCTTCTTCTTCGCTGATATCATAGCTACCGTCCTTCAACATCTGCAACGTATCTTTTCGTTTGTACCATGTTTTGTTGCTGTCGATGCCAAGCACGTTACCACCATCATCAAATACCTGAATCAGCTTCTTTGTCAGATCTGGAATCTTCGTCGTCCAAAGCTTCGGATCCTGCTCCTGTGCCTCACACAGACGATACAGATAATCCAGATGCTCTGCATATACGTTGTCGCTCCACTCGTTCTTTGTACCGAATACCTTTTCTGCGGCTTCGTATATCTTGAGTGCATCATCTGTCTTGCCCTGTGCGTCATAACAACGTGCTTCCGTCATCATCTTATTGTAATAAGACTGGTTATACGCGTTGACAGAGGAACCACCCAGCGAAATGCCCGGATCGCTGTCTACCTTCATCTTCAGGATTCCAATATAGTCTTCACAATAACTGATTGCCATCGAATAATATCCATTGGCAACTGTTTCATTATCTGCATTTTCCTTGGCAAGTTGCTCATAGATCATGATCAGGTTATCGTCGTAACGATAATTCATATCCATAACTGCTTCTTCGTCCAGATCATTGCCTGTGTACTCGTCCAGATCTGCAACCGCCTGTTCCATCACCGTACTTGCCTGTTCTGCGATGCTTGTCTCCGCATCCTTGCTGACGTTTGTACTGTAAATCTCGCCGATAATACGATAGTTTACGAACTTGGTTGCTTCCTGGTTCGTAAAGTTGTTCTCGTTGTAGGTTGCGAAATCATTTACCGCCTGCATCAGCTCTGATGCATCCGACGTACTGTCAGATCGCAGCTCAGAAATGGATTTGTAAAAGCCTGCAAGCTTTCCATATTCCTCGTCCTTCTCGTCAATCATGCCGAAATATTTGGCTGCCTGACTGTAAGAACGCTCTTCCTCAAAATAAGTAAGTGCCAGCTTGTAAAGCACTGCGCTGTTTTTCTCAACACCACCATGTTTACTGCTGATTCGATTGGAAACCAACGTCAACGCATCATCCAGATTCAGCGTAGATTCCGTTCCGGCTTCCTCCGCCTTGTTCGTAGCATCAATGTATGCCTGTATGTACTGCTCGTAAGCTTTTTCCTCCGAGCCATCCAGTTCGATTGCTTTCTTGAATTCTGCCGTTCCGGCTTCGTAATTCTCTTCCCGGCAGTAGTTCATACCATTTTCGATATACTGGTTATAATTGTTCAGCTTAATCCGCTGCATCCCGGAATATCCGATTCCGGCTGTGATACCGGATACAACTGCCAATGCCACGGTTGCTGCAAAAAGCCCAAGCTTCTTCTTGTTCTTCTTCCGGTAGCTGTCGTCAAGCTCATCGTAATGCTCCAATGCATACATCAGCTCCGTACAGTTCTGATAACGGTCGTTCGGATCTGCCTGTGTACATTTTAAGATGATCTTCTCCAATCCAGAGGACAACATCGGATTCCACTCGCGGATCGGCTTGATCTCATACGGTGGCTCACATGGGTTCTTTCCTGTTACGATATGGTACAGGGTTGCGCCCAGATTATAGATATCTGTTCTTGCATCTGTATTATAGATACCACGTCCCTTGGAATCACCGAACTGTTCCGGTGCCGCATAGCCTCGCGTACCAAGTGCGGTTGTATCTGCATTGTTCTCTATCTCGTACTCTTTTGCTGTACCGAAGTCGATCAGCTTTACGCCGCCCTCCGGCTTGATCATGACATTCGAAGGCTTCATATCCCGGTAGATAATCGGTGGATTCATGTTGTGCAGATAATTCAATGCACTTGCAAGCTGCAAGCCCCACTCTACCACCAACTCCTGTGGCTGTGCGCCTTCCTTCTTCAATCGATCCTGAATCGTATCACCCTCGATATAATCCATAACAACGTAGATCGTTCCATCCTGATTGATGATATCTACGATTCGCGGCAACACCGGATGATCTACGTTCTTCAGAATATTCGCTTCTCGTTCCAATCCCTTAAGCAACGTCTTTGCGGATTTCTTTCCATCATTCTTGATCTCCTTGACCGCCCACTGCTTGTTCAAACGCTTATCACGGGCAAGGTACACGATGGACATACCACCTCGACCAACTTCTGCCAAAATTTCATATTTTCCGTCTAGTACGGTTCCTTCCTTCGTCATGGCAAACCCTCTCTAAATCAAATCGTGCGAACCATTGCTACTGTGATATTATCACGTTCCCCACGGTTCTTTACTAACTCTGTCAGATATATTGCTCCATATTTCATTTTTTCCTCGTCCGTCGCCTCACCCGGTCCGATCTTCTCGATGATTTCCTCCGGTGTGATCACATGACGGAATCCGTCTGAGCAGAGCATATAAACTGCATTTCTTGTTGCAGTTCCCTTTGTAAATTCCGGCTCAACAACCGGCGATGCGCCGACACACTGCAACAGTACGCTTCGTCTCGGATCGATTTTTGCCTGTTCCGGTGTCATACGTCCCGCTGCCAGTTCTCTTGCGATAAATGTCTGGTCGTTTGTCAGCTGCTTCGCTGTCTTTGTAAGCTCATACACGCGGCTGTCGCCCACATGCACAATATAATACTGATCCTTGTACAACAGGATTGCAGATACCGTCGTACCAAGCTGCAAATGATTTTCCTCTCCATATGCGCCAAGCCGGCGATTCTGAGTTTGGATAATATCATCCCACTGTGATACAAGATTCTGCTCTGTGAATGTTCCATTTTGGATTTCATCCACCAGCGTGTCATCAAACCATGTACAAAATGCTTCGATTACCTCTTTGCTGGCAACCTCGCCTTTTGCGAGTCCTCCCATGCCATCACACACGATTGCAAATGCAACATTTCCCTCTTTTGTGTTCACAACCTTGATTGCAAGAGAGTCCTGATTCGTTTCTTTTCTTGTACCTACATCGGTGTGATATGTTGCAATGTACTCCATATTACTCTCCTTTTCTCAGAAGGAATGTGAATTCCTCATCTCCCAATCGAACTTCTGTCTTATGCTTCAGAAGCACTTCCTTACCCGGCTGCAACTCTACCCCGTTTACATAGGTATGGTTTGTAGAATTGTTATCCTTAATATAGTTCACGCCATCGCGCTGGATTACAATACAATGCTCCCGGCTGATTGCGCTGTTGTTCTCTATTGCATAATCGGCTTTCGTCTTTGACTTACCGATGATAAATTCTGGTTTTGTAATATTGATGATCTCACCAGTTGATTTACGCACAAAGTGTGGAATCGGGCGTGCACCGCCAAGTTGTCCCATCAGGTTGCCGTTCTGCATCTGTGGCGCCTGTGGTCTTGGCATCTGTCCCATCATCGGCTGCCCCATCATTGGTTGTCCCATCGGAGGACGCTGTCCACCCATCGGTGGTACTGGCTGCCCCATCATCGGCTGTCCGCCCATCGCTGGACGCTGTCCCATTGGTGGCATCTGTGGCTTTGGCATTTCCGGTTTCGGCATCTCTGGCTTTGGTACCTCCGGTGCTGGTGCCTGTGGCTTTGGCATTTCTGGTTTCGGCATCTCTGGCTTTGGTGCCTCCGGTACCGGTGCCTGTGGCTTTGGCATTTCCGGTTTCGGCATCTCTGGCTTTGGTGCCTCCGGTGCTGGTGCCTGTGGCTTTGGCATTTCCGGCTTCGGCATCTCTGGCTTTGGTGCCTCCGGTGCTGGTGCCTGTGGTTTTGGCATTTCCGGCTTCGGCATCTGCCCCATCGGTGGTACTGGCTGCCCCATTGGCTGTCCGCCCATCGGTGGTACCGGCTGTCCCATTGGCTGTCCGCCCATCGGTGGTACCGGCTGCCCCATTGGCTGTCTGCCCATCGGTGGTACCGGCTGTCCCATCATTGGCTGTCCGCCCATCGGTGGTACTGGCTGTCCCATCATTGGCTGTCCACCCATCGGTGGCACCGGCTGTCCCATTGGCTGTCCCATCGCTGGCATACCCTGTGGACGCATGTTGTTCATCACGCCGACACGATTTACTTTTACATTCTGGTTCTGTACTTCCGGAGCTGGGGTTGTATCTGCTTCCTTCTTAAGTCCCTCGTCTCTTGTATAGAAGAGACCAAGTTTCTCCATCTCCGCATCTACAAGTCCCTTTAATTTCATATTGGAATAATGATCCGTATTGATCAAGGTCAGGATTCTTGCTACATAATCATCCTTGTCTGCTTCATCAAAGCGCATATGTGACACAATATTTCGGAAGAAATCCGGGATATCAGACTGTCCCAACGGATCCTGCTTTACAGGAACCATAATGCACTTTACTGCCTTGCTCTCAGGATCTACATAGATATAATTCAGATCGCGTACCAGATAACAGATCTGCACACCTGCTGCACCAATCTCAAATGCACACAACAGTCCCTTCAGGATTGCAAGTACATCTGCCTTCTTCAATGTCTGACGCAGCATCACTTCCAGAGAAGTGTCATGATGCACATAAGAGACAATACTTCTCTTTCCATCCTCGTCCTTGTACTGGAACGGAATAATATTTCCGAGCTGTGCAACCTTGTCTGACACTCTGTCGTCATAGACATCTGCTACTCCAAGCTGATACTCCACCAATGTCATTCCGTTTTGTTTTGTTACATTCAACTCTAACCCCTTCATTTGCTACCTCCTCATGATATAATCATCCTAATTAGCGAATCTTAAATGTAAACTCTTCATCTGCAAGTCTTACGAGAGAATCATGTGTCAGAATTTCTTCTACCCCATCCTCTACACGCTTTCCATTCACATATGTATGATTCGTAGACTTGTTATCTTTGATATAACATACCCCATCTTTTTGAATGATAAATGCATGCTGACGGCTGATCGCTCCATTTCCGCCAACGGTATAGTCCACGCCTCTGGTTGCCTTTCCGATCTTGAAGATCGCCTTGTTCAGCATGATACGCTCTTCTGTACTTACACGGATCAGATATGGCAATGCTTTCGGCGAATTGGTTGCTGCAGTCGCTGCACTCACAGCACCAACGGCATCTTTTACAAGCTCTGTTACAGATTTATTCAAAATAGATGTACTCTTTGGCTTCTTGTCCTTTTCATCGTCCTTTTTCTTCTCAATGTTCATGTCATCGTAGATATCCTCGATCACAGGCACCTTGATGTTTTCTGTCTGTCCGCTTGTCGGTTCTTCGTTTTGTACGGTTGTTTCCGGTTCAGCAGACTCTGCTGTCTCAGCTGCTGCTTCTGCCTCAGCTGCCTCCATCTCAGCCTCTGTCTGCTGGATGATTGCCGCACGGTTTACCTTTACCACATTCCGCTTAACCACAGGTGGCTTGTCTAAGAAATGATCCAGATCTTCCAATGTCTGGATATTCTTGGTTGGCTGTGCTGTCGGCTTTGCAGATGGAACTTCTCCAACCAGCTCCTTGATCCGATCCTTGATCAGGTTGATATCGGATTCCTTCTTGTTTGTCTTTAACTGCAGCTTCTCGCCACCATTTGTTGCCCCCTCTGGCTTCACCTGTGACAGGATCTGCTCTGCAGCTGGGGAAACCTCTGGTTTTTCTGCTACTGGTTCCGGCTTTGGTGCTTCCTGCTTTTCCATCACTGGCTCTGGTGCCGGTGCTTCCTCGACAGGTGCTGGTGTCTCCTTGACAGCCTCTGTCGGTTCTGCCACCTTCTCCTCTACCGGTGTTTCTTCTTCCTTTACCTGCATGCCAGCTGGAAGGATACTTTCCAGTTCTTCCTCTTCCTTTGCAGGCTCCTCTGCTTCTTCCTCTTCGTCTTCTTCATCGTCGCCGATCTCCGGAAGTGGTGTATCATCCTCTTCCTGCAGGCTATTCATGATGTCGCTGATATTTTCTGCCGGTGCTTCTTCCTCTGCACTTACAACTTCTACACCGTCTGCATCAATGGCGCCAGCCTCCTCGAAGCTGATTCCTTCCTCTTCCATCAACGCCTCTGCAAGTCCGATCAAGCCACGCAGATTGAAGTTATCTCCATTGATATACGTGAGGAGCTTACCAACATAATTCAGATCCTCTTCCACATCGTATTTCATGTTCGCAAGCAGCTGGCGTACAAAGCTCTTGAATTCTACAGAAAGTGCGCCCTTGCTTTCGATTGGCAGGCACAGGAACTGTACTGTCTTCTTCTCAGCATCCACGTAGATAAATCCACGATTCAGCAATACATACGAAAGTGGAATCGCCTGCTCCTTCAAGGAAATCATCTCCTGTGCAACATTCCGCAGGATGAGCAGTACGCTCTCGCAATCATGCTCCTGCGCAATGTACTCCTCCAGAGATGTCTTGCCCGTGATCTGGTAGGTCAGATAATCGTAATCGTCATCTTCTTCATAGATAATCTCTATCAGTTCTTCCGGCGCATTATCCTGACAGTAATCCAAAACATCCTCATCTAACTCACAATCCTCGCCCATTGTGTATGACAGATATTTTTCTTCGCCAATGTTTCGCGCCCTAAAATTAAAAGTTCTCATAACGTCCCTCCTAATACATTATTTATTCCTATTGTGATTCTTCGGTTGTCGATTCCTCGGTGGATGCTTCTCCATCCGGTGTCACGCCGTTTGGTCCACCAATAATCTGTGTATCTATGTGATCTTCATAGTTTTCTGTAAAGATATGTGTACCTGCATCTTCGTCGCCAACATGGTAATACAGGTAATTATGCTCTTCCGGATACAATACGGCCTGGATACATGCCAGTCCCGGATTACAGATCGGTCCTACCGGAAGTCCGGCATTCTTATAGGTGTTGTATGGAGAATCCAGTTCCAGATCCTCGTACAGAACCTGACTCTTGTCATACATTCCATCGGTCAATGGATATAAGACAGTCGGACACATCTGCAAAGGCATTTCTGCTTTCAGACGGTTGTTGATAACACCTGCAATCGTCGCACGTTCTGAATCCACCTTTGCCTCACGTTCTACAATGGAAGCTCTCGTCACAAGTTCAAATGCACTGTATCCAAGCTCTGCCGCACGATCCTGCAGTTCCTGTGTATAGTAGTTGTCGAACGTTCTCAACATATAATCGACTAATGATTCCGCTGTCGTCGACTCATAAATATCGTAAGTTGCCGGGAACAGGAAGCCCTGTACCTTATAATTGACATTGGCACCTGCCGGTATGTCTGCCAGATATGCAAAATCAGATTTCGTAACCGATTTGCATGCATTTAAAAATTCAGTTGCAGAACAGATTCCCTGATCTTCGCACCGCGCTGCTATCATCTCTACCGTAAAGCCCTCTGGCACAACCAGATAATCGACTGGCTGATCCTCCTCGAATGTCGGGCTCATGGCTGCCATCATCTGCAAGGTTGTCATACCAGTATTCAAGGTGTATGTACCACCATGCAGCTTGCCACGGTACTCAGAGTCCTGCAGACGCTTTGTAAATGCACGCGGATAATTGATCAATCCATTGTCCTTCAGGATCTGCGCGATTTCCTTGACAGATGCGCCTTCCGGAATCGTAACAGTTACATCTTCGCCCTGTGTCGACTCCGTTCCCTTGTATTCGTCCATATAATCATCGTAATAGGTTCGTATATGTTTATAGGTCATATTGGCAAGTGTGACAATCGCCACCAACAATATGATTCCCTTCACGACTCGAATCACCGTTTTTCCCACTTTTCGTACCTCTTCTTTGCATTTTAGTTTACATAACTTTTTAAAAAATTACACACTTGATGTAATTTTACAATAATGGTATTATACTATCATCTTTTAGATAAAATTACAAGAAAGGATGATAAATTTGAGTAATCCAATTGTTACAATGACTATGGAATCCGGCGATGTTATGACATTTGAACTGTATCCGGATATCGCACCAAACACAGTAAAGAATTTTATCTCTCTGATTAAGAAAGGGTTTTACGATGGATTGATCTTCCATCGTGTCATCAATGGTTTTATGATCCAGGGTGGCTGCCCGGACGGAAATGGTACAGGAGGTCCTGGATATTCAATCCGCGGAGAGTTCGCACAGAATGGTTTTGCGAATGATCTGAAGCACGAACCGGGTGTTCTTTCTATGGCACGTACCATGATGCCGAACTCCGCCGGTTCGCAGTTTTTTATCATGCACAAGAATAGTCCGCATCTCGACGGAAGCTATGCTGCTTTCGGCAAAATCGTGGATGGTCTGGATATCGTGAATAAGATTGCAGATGTTCCAACCGACTACATGGACCGCCCGCTTGAAGACCAGCGTATCAAGACCGTTACCGTCGACACGAAGGGTGTCGAGTATGACGAGCCGGAGAAGATGTAATCATATTTTCTAACGGACGCACAGCGTACAAAAAATAAAATCCCCTGCAGACACACTCTGCAGGGGATTTTTTCTACATTTCTTGCATTTTCTTGAGGAATGCCTTGGCACGGTCAGTCTTCGGGTTGTCGATGACATCCTCCGGCTTTCCTTCCTCGACGATCACTCCGCCATCCATGAAGATCACGCGGTCGGATACGCTCCGGGCAAAACCGATCTCATGGGTTACGATTACCATTGTCATCTTCTCTGCGGCAAGCTCCTTCAACACCTTTAAGATCTCGGCTGTCAGCTCCGGATCGAGTGCCGATGTCGGCTCATCGAAGAAGAGCATCTTCGGCTTTAACGCAAGCGCACGGGCGATTGCCACACGCTGCTGCTGTCCGCCGGACAACTGATATGGATAATAGTCACCCTTATCTTCTAAGTTCATCTTGCGAAGCAGCTCCTTCGCCTCGGCATATACCTCGTCCTTGTCACGCTTCTGCACGTGGATCGGTGCATCTGCGATATTCTTCAGAACCGAATAATGCGGAAACAGATTAAAATTCTGGAACACCAGTCCATAGTAGCTCTGGATCTCTTTCAGCGTTGCCCTGTCTGCATAAACCGGAACACCGCTGTCGGAATTAACCGCTTCCTTTCCGCAGTACTCCATGCTTCCGCCGTCAATTTTCTCCAGCATCGTCATACAGCGCAGGAAGGTTGATTTTCCGGAGCCGGATGGTCCAAGAATCGAGATAACCTCGCTCTCCGCCACCGACATACTGATATCTTTTAGTACTTCGAGATCGTCGAAGCTTTTCTTAATATTTTTTACTTCCAGTAAGTTCATACGCGACCTCCTAATGATAATAATTCATGCGCTTTTCAATCTTCTCCATCACAAACGCAACGACAAAATTAAAGATGTAGTAGAACACGCCTGCGATAAACAGCGGCATGATCGTTGTCTGTGCGGCAGCCACCTGCTTGGCAAGTGTGAACATCTCTGTATAAGAGATAGCAAACGCAAGTGATGTATCCTTAACCAGTGTGATAACCTCGTTTGTGACCGAAGGCAGGATGTTCTTCGCCATCTGTGGGAACACGATCTTGAAGAACGTCTGGCTCTTGCTGTATCCTAAGATCTTCGCCGCCTCATGCTGTCCCTGTGGCACAGCCTGAATACCGGAGCGGTAGATCTCTGCGAAATATGCTGCATAGTTTAAGGCAAATCCAATGATAACCGCCTGGAAACGATAGCTTGTCGTAAGCGTCGCGCCAAACAGATAATATGGTCCGTAAAATACAACCAAAAGCTGTAACATCAACGGCGTACCACGTGCGATGGAGATATAGAACTTCACCAGCCAGCGGATCGGCGCGATCTTACACATTCTGCCTGCTGCAACCAGAAGTCCGAGCGGCAGGGAGAACAAAAGTGTCAGGAAGAAGATTACCAGGGATGCGAGCAGACCTTCTGCAAGTTGCTTTGTGATCGAGCAGAACTTATCCCAGAAGCTTGTGTTCTTCTTGCCTGTGGATGTGGTATCTGTCGCAGTTGCCGCAGCGGCATTTCCATCCTGTACCTGATCGTCCGGCGACAGGCAGATGGACTCCTCCAGGCCCCATTTCTCTGCGATCTCCTCAAATGTACCATCAGCAAGCATGTCAAGCAATGTCGCCTGTACTTTATCACGAAGCTCTGTATTCCCCTTTTTAAATCCGATTCCGTATTCCTCGGAAGACAGACGATCCTCGAGCATCATGAATTTATCCCCGCGGGATTCGATCTCGTAGTTTGCAACACCGATATCCATGCAGATCGCATTGACCGCGCCCGACTCCAGATTCATAAATGCACTGTTGTAATCGCCTACCTGCTGCAGTTCCTTGAATGTCTCTGCAAGCGCTTTATTCTCCTCGCTTGCATCCTCGCCGGTTAGTGCCGCAAGTGCAGAGCTGTCTGCCTGCACGGCAACGACCTTCCCAGACAGATCGGTAAGCTGTGTGATACCGGAATCCTTACGCACAACGACTACCTGCGAATTATCGACATACGGCGTCGTCCATGTGTAGGCGTCTTCTCTTCCATTCATTGTAAATCCGTTCCAGATACAGCTGATCGAACCGGAGTTTAATTCCATATCCTTCGAGTTCCACTCAATCGGCTGCTTCTTCAAGATCCAGCCGTTCCGGTCACATACCTCCTGTGCCAGATCCAGATCGAAGCCGACGTATTCGCCGTCATCGTTTTTATATCCATATGGTGGGAACTCCGCATCGAAGCCGACAATAAACGTATTGTCGTCCTCTCCGTCCGCCGCCCGTGCCGGTGTCTGCATCGATACAATCGGTCCAAGCAGCAGCGCCATCATCAAAATTGCGGTCACTAGCCGTTTCCATTTTGCGTTCATAATGTCTTCCTCTCCTGTTTTTCTATTTAATATGCAGAGATATAGGATCTTGCTGTACTGCCCGGAGCTGCCTGTCCCTTCGGCACAAGCCGGATCTCTATCCCTTCCAATCGTTTTGCATAACCGGCGGTTCCTGCCGGTGCGCCGTTTTTCGCCCAGCCAAGCCAGCCAAAACTCTGCGCATGCACACGATAGTATACATCATAATGCCGTTGCATGTCTCCTGTCAATGCAATACAGATGGCTTCGAGTCTTTTTGCCTGCCCGGATGTGCCGCTCATCGTTCCATTTCTGCGCCATGCAGATGGATTGTTTGTCGGTTCCTGCCATCCGTAGCTCTGCACATGGGTTGTATAGCAGATGCCGCCGGAATACGGTGCATTCGTCAGTTTAATCTCAATTCCCTCGAGTCGTTTTGCCTGTCCGGATGTGCCGCTCATCTGACCATTATACTTCCAGCCCTGCCAGCCATAGCTCTGCACATGGGTACGATATGTAACATTCGGGCTGTCCGCACCCGCGATCTGCGGATTCATGCTCTGTCCCGGCACCGCGTAAAATGCATTCGCAAACTGCGATGCGATTCCCTGCATATTCCGGTTGAATCCCGCACCCTTCTTCACGACCACGATCTGAATGCCCTCCAGACGCTTCGCATAACCTGCGGTTCCTGCCGGTGCGCCATTTGCCGCCCAGCCAAGCCAGCCGTAGCTCTGCGCATGCACGCGGTAATAGACATCATATTTATCCTTGTCGGATCCGGTCAGTTGGATCTTGATTGCTTCCAGACGTTTTGCTTCCCCCTGCGTGCCGTTCATGTCACCGTTCGCAGACCAAGGCAGCCAGCCATAGCTCTGGCAATGCGTCGTGTACTGGATTCCTATACCGGAATTACCGGATACTTTGATTTCGATTCCCTCCAGTCTTTTCGCTTTTCCGGAAGTCCCGGACATCATGCCGTTCTGCCGCCAGGTGTTCTCCCATCCGAAGGTCTGGATGTGCGTGCGGTAAGACACCGTCACATCCGGCGTTACAACCGGTGTTGGGGTCGGGGTTGGCGTCGGGGTTGGTGTCGGCGTTGGCGTTGGTGCCTCCGTCGTGGTCGTAGCTGCCTCCGTCGTGGTCGTTGTCTCGCCACCTGTTCCCGGGTCTGGATTTGTTCCCGGATCCGGGGTTGGGTCCGGCGCCGGTGTGACCGTCACGCTCTTTTTCTTGATGACAAACGTCTTGTCTGCCCCACGCAGATACGAAACATACAACGTTCCATCCGCCGCACAGATCGTCTGCGATGTAGAATACGAATCGAGTGAGACTCCTTCCTGCGCAAATTGGTCATTTGCCACATCATACCGGTACAGATTGGTTGTCCCTGTATAGGCACCCGATGTGAGCACGAACAGTGTTCCCTGCCTGCACACCGGAACTACATCCGAGATTGTGCCATCTTTCATTTTTGAGCAATGCCATGCTTTTCCATCATACCGGTTGACAAGTATGCCTTCGCTGCATGTGGCAACATACAGGTTTTTCCCATCCGTTGCCATGCCATACGTGCTTCCTTTTGTCGCTGCATCACTCACTTCTTTGTGGTTTCCATTTGCATCCAGGCAAAATGTGTGAACCGCCATCGTCCCTGTATTCCGTATAGACGCATACATTGAGTAGCCTATCGAAAGGAGCTTTGGTTGACCTGCAAAATGATTTGTCCCGGCGGTCGTGTAATAGCTTCCGAGATTGGTTGTCACGGACAAACTTCCGGCTTTGAAGCATCTCGCATATGCGGTCGTATTGTTCTGCGTGTATACAAGATACACGCCATCTGCGCCAGCCTGCATATCAAAATCCGCAGCTCCAGCAATCGTCTGTTTCTCTGTCACGCGACTGCAGGATGCATCCAACTTTTCAATCTCTATCCCTGCTGCATCCGCATATGCAAAATAAAACGATCCATTGTAGGAACAGAGCTTTATTTCATTTCCATAGTTCTCGGAGATTTTCTGCTGATATAGTTTTTTCCACGTGTCCTGCTCACAGGAATATAGCGTAAGCGCTGCATCATCTTTCGTATACGTAAGCACGTACGGTTTCTGTCCGCAAAGCGTCATCGCTATCTGGTTCCATGCATTTTTGCTGTTTCCGGCTGCAGAGGCAAATCCACAATCCGTCCATTTCGCAGAGTCCGAAACCTTCGGGAAATCCACCTTTAAAGTAATCTGACTGCCCTTGGCACTGCCGACTTCACTGATCACGATTCCTGAATTCGTTCCATCTGAGAAAGTCAGTGCTCCATCGGAGAGACCTGCGGAAAGGTCGGATTTGCCGATGGTTGTCCGTCCTTTTTCTTTGGAAAGATATGCTTCATAGACGCTCTCTGCCATCTGGGAATATCCTGTCTGCCCCGGTTGCGGGCGGAACACATACACACCGGTCTGTCCATACAGGTTGCTTAAGCCTTCGACTGCAGGGTTGATCCGGTAGACAATCACGCCGGAACCTCCGATAAACCGATCATAGCTGTCGAGACCCATATCCTTCTTCCGGAATTCCACAACAAAAAGCTCCTGCTCATTGAGCGGTGATTTCAGAATATATGCCGGATGACCGTCCTGCTTATCCTGCGTGTCCAGTGTCAGCGTCTGCGATGTAGTAACCGTATCCAGCATAAGCCAGCCGCCCACTTTCATCCGCATATACGCAAGCGGATAAGACATTCCATAATCTGCGCCGCCCATGATATCCCAGTTCCCGACCGGATAGGTTCCATCACTTGTATAAAGATCCGGGAAGCCAAGTCCATGCAGGAATTCATGTGCGAGTACACCGGATTCCTGAGCCATCGTCGTATTGCCCGCCCCTAAAAACTGCGGTGTATTGATCATGTTATAATGTCCGACTTCCTTCCCGGCATATCGTAAGTTCTTATCTGTCGGATAAAATGCGTGATGTGCGACGAGTGAATTGCCGGATGTCTGGGATTCTTTCTCCGACTTCATAATGACAGTGAGATTGTCGATGTATCCATCTCCGTCATAGTCTAACACCTGCCCGGAAAGTGCCGGAATGTTCGCCAGGATTTCACTCACAATCGTCGTATCCATATTTCCACCTGCCTGCACAGAAGCTTCCGTAACCGAAAGTGCACAGGCAGAAAGTGTTGTGCCATCATCCTGTGGGAAATAATTTTTCACACGAAGTTTTCCATAGGAAACAGCAGACAGATAATTCGTGAAAGAACGGTTCTTGGCGCCATCATACAAACCTAGGATTTTCGCACGATTTGTCTGGAAATATGAAGCGCCTTCCGCATCTCCCTTAAAATATGCAAACACAACAACGTTCGCATAATCCTTTGCATCCGCTGCCCGCGCCATCGTCTGCGCGTTGTTCATCCCCCAGTTCGTAATAAATAAAATCCCCGCCAGCAGGATTGCCAGGATGCGTCTCCCGTATCGTTTGTATGGCATATGTGTACCTCCCATTTTTTGTCATAGTTTCATTATATTGGAAAGTGTAAAAAATAACAATTAAAAAAGAAAACCGCGTACAGATTTTTCTTCTCTGCACGCGGTACACACATTTTCCATTCAGGATGGAGGATTTATCTTCTTTTTCTTCGAATTACGGCATACCCGGTCAGGCTTCCTGCCATAACAAGCATCATCCCTGCAACTGGCATTGCATCTCCGGTCTTTGGCGAAGCTGTGTCATTTGTCTTTGCCGGTGCCGTATCCTTGGCTGCCGGCTTCGTAACATCTGTATCCGGCGCTGCCGGTGTCGTCGATGGTGTAGTTGTTGATGGTGTCGTCGATGGCTTGTCCACGCCTGCAGCCTTCGACTTCTTCACAATAATATAGGTTGAGAACTGATTTGTCTCGAAGGAAATCGTTCCCTGCTCGACCATTGTCGAAAGCTCGGTCAGCTTGCCATTATGGTTACGCACAACCGTATAATCGTAGTTTGCATCGTAATTATCCAGTGCGAGATTCAATGTGACTGGTTTCTCAAACTCTGTAATATTTTTTTCCCAGTTCGAACCATTTCCCTTACTGACAATCTGATCCAGCTTCAGATCTACTGCCTGTGCAGACTGCGCACCAGATACCAGCGCCTGTGCAGCCGTCGTGTCATAGCTCTCTGCATCCGATACCGTCAGTCTCAGATTGCCGCTTGCGGCTGCATTGGCACCATTGGTAATGCTTGCAGCCTCAATCTGTTTGCTGTTTGAATTCACTGTATCCGATACCTTCGTGAAAAGCCCCTTCATATGAACCGGACTATTACCCATAACAAATGTAAACGTCGATGTCTGCGCATCATCCGGCTGCAAGGTCACGCCACCGTTCAACTGCAATCCTGCGACCTGATAGCCATAATCCGGAACAAGTTTAATTGTTACCTTCTTTCCTTCCGGAACCGCAATATTTCCGCCCTTTGCATCTCCCGGATTGGCGCCAAACAGAGTTGAAAAATCACTCACACCCTCAATCGCGGTTATCTGTGCCTTTCCGTGTTCGAGGTATGCGTCCGAGCCGAAGGAATCGCTGTCATACGCCCAGGTTACTGTCAATGTCTCAGATTTCTTATCAATCTGGATGTGTTGCATACCGGCTGTGATTGACGCCGCTGTACTCTCTGTATTTCCAATCGTTATTCCTCCAAATGCAGACAAATCATAGTTAGCCACATCGTAAGTAATATACACTTTTACAGGTGTAATTTCTGTTTTAAATTCATAAACACCATTTCCTTTCGATGTCACAACGCTATCTGTAACCAGCTGGCTCATTGTCTTATACCCACTACCTGCATCTGCATAAATTTCAAAGCGCGGGTCTGCCTGCTTTAATTCGTTGTAAAAGTCACTTGCACTTCCAGAAAATGCATTACCCTCGAGCTGTAACGTAACAGAACCTGATGGCGATGGTCCTCCCGGATTTGGATCACCACCGGAGCCTTGACCTCCGCTTCTGGTGAATTGCGCTTCAATACCCAGGTTTTGATCTGTGCCAGTCGCCGTAATGGTTCCTGTCATGGTTCTTCCCTCACCGCCTGTCAGCGGCACAGTTTTTCCATTCAACCGAAGAGTTACCTGATATCCTTCACTTGGCGTAACAGTAATGGTGAATACCGTATTTTCCTGTACCTCTTCTATCTGCTTGCTCGACTGCTGAAACCCTTTACCTGTATCACTTGAAACTATCTTCATAGTCCCCACCACACTGGTTCCATCCTTATAAATAAACGTTCCATCAGACGCTTCACACGCTCCGTGAGATTCATCAATCTTCACTGTGTACGTCCCTGCCGCATAGCTTCGCATCACCGGCAGATAGCTCACGATCAAAAGCAATGCCATCAGAAGCGGTAATAGTCTTTTCTTCCTGTTCATAGCTTTGTTCCTCCTCTTTCTTTTTTTGATTTTATTTCAGCTAAAATGCCCATAAACTAAAATAACCATAGCAGATTTTCGCCTGCTATGGTAGTTGACATATGTCTCAAATGCACAAAAAACGCTATTTTTCAGGGTTCCACCCATAATAGAACTGAATCAGCCCCATACGTGCCTTCGTCGCGGTCTTCTCATTCATATTCGAGATGTGACGATAGATTGCTGCCCGGGAGATACCAAGTGTATGTGCAATATCCTGTACATTTTCACCCGAGGAAAGCAATGCCCGGAGCACTTCCCGCTCCCGTTCTGTCAAGCTGTATTGTTCGCCGAAGGCTGTGAATTTATCCGTCGTGGACAGACCGGCCTGCTTATCCTCCGGTTCTGCTGCCCCACCTGTCTGCTTATTCTCCGATTCCGCTGCCCCACCTGTCTGTGGCATCAATGCGGATGCCGCAGATTCCATGCTTCTAAGCTCCATCCCTATCAGAATGTTCTGGTACGAAAACGCCAACACGCTGATCAGGAAAAAGAGAATGACCGCGACAATCATCACTTCATACCGCACAGAAGCGAATCCGCCTGCCAATGTCATGATCATCAGTGCGCATACATTATTCACAGCCCTGCCCAGTCCGGCCCACAGCTTTGGTTTCGCACTATGATAGGAGATATCCATAAATCCAACTGTGAAATATACCGAGAAAAAGCCTGCTGACAGATAAAATACAAGCAGCCCCAGCAGGAACGGTCCGCCAAACCCAATCACGATCACGCAGATTGTAGACAAAAGCGTCACGCAATACATAATCATATGCATCCATCTCCGACCGCGTATATCATACAGAAAGCCAGCCGCAATTCCGCTTAACGCAAGCAGCAGGCGCGGCCATTGTCCGATATCCACATCGCCCGATGCATGCACCGCAGTAACCGCATTGTCAAGCGTTGTAAATACTATCGTCTGGAGAAAAACAATTCCGATCAGCATAATCCCAACGTAAACAGGATATTGTATGTCCTTCTGTCCGGCAGCCTCCTGCGATTGTCCGGCGATGGGATATCCACCCTCCTGCTCCTGACACGGAAGACTTCCCTTCCTGTCCGGAGTGCAAAGCACAAACAACAGATACCCGGTCCCTGCACACAGTGCAACCGCCTGGGTGTGATTTTCATGAATCATATTATTATTCAGAAACTGGAGGAAGATTCCCCCTGCATACGCAAACCCAACACATCTCGCAAGCATTGCACGATCATAAACCGAGTATGCCATCCGGTAATGTACACCAGCCCCAACCACGCCCAGCAGGAAAAACAGTACTCCGCCCGCGATCATCATCTGCACATATCCCGCATGCAGGATAATACAGCCCATGCATCCGGCTCCAATGCCGAACGCAAGCAGTCCGGTTCCCCCGGTCACCCACGGACTCTTATCCGCGAAGAAACCGGAAATCCAGTTGTATAGCAGAAACCCGATTGCGCTTACGCCAAGCATCTGATTCTGCGCACGCACTACGCCTGATGCATCTGTCACGTACATCATACAATTATCAAACAGGTATTCCGTTCCCAGAAATGCGAAGAAAAATACCGCAAGCATGATGATATTCGCATATATAGTTTCTTTTTTCGCATTTGCCTTCATCGTTTCTATCCTTCCGGCTTCCCGGTGTTTTATTCCTCTGCACTTTCATCGGCAGCGTCAGTTTCCGTATCATTTGCAGGCGCATCATCCACCGTTTGTTCCGCATCGTTGTCCGTGTCCCCGGATTCCTCGTCCAAATCCTTATCAACCTCATGCAGCAATACGCTCTCATCATGTGCATGCAGGTCTTCTTCCGGCAGGTATGGCTTGAAGCATTTGAGCATAATGTACGCCCACAGATAACCAACCGCACCGAATCCAATCACCACATACACGATGATTGAAATAATGATATCGTAATAGAAACACCACGCAATCACAAGATAAGTCAGCAGCATCAAAAGTGTCATCGGGAAATTCTTGATGCTCATCAAAAATGCATTCCGAAGCTGAACCTTCCACGAATTATCGAACTTCGCCTGCAGGGCAAATGCATAAGTAAACGTCATAACTGCCAGGGTAAGAAGCACAACACTCACGAACAAAAACGGCTTCGCGATTACATTTCCGGTTGCCTTCCACTGTGTCATCCAGAACCAGATATCTACCGACAGAATGAAAAATGCGACTAAAAAGAGCAGCCACATACCGGTTGCCTGCTTGAAGTTCTGCTTGAAGCTCCGTGTATAAAACTTCCAGATATATCCGTCGTCGCCGGAAATTCCTTTCATCGCCGTATAGTAAAGTGAAGTAAATGCTGCGCCGATCGTGATAATCGGAACGCATGAGAGTACAAACAGAATGGAAAGCAGCATCGCATCACCCACTCTGCTCAGCATCCTTATAAATATATTGTCATAGTTCATTCCTGATTCGCCGTTATCTGCCATGTATCCAACACTCCTGTTTTCTTTTTATTTTATCCCACCAACGGACCGCATCCGGTCCGCAGTCGTTTCCGGTATGTTCCTGCGTCGTATCCGCAATCATCTGTACCAAAACCGCACATAATAGTTTATGATACCATCTTCGATATTTATTTTCAATTAGATATCAAGTTTTTTACGCCATTTTACTTGACAAAACGCAGTTTTACTTCTAGATTATAGAGAGCGTGAATAAAAAGGCTTATAAACAGAAACACCTACTACATACAGGAGGAATATCATGAAGACACCATTTGTAACGAAAGCACAGGTCGAAGAGATTGCAAAGACATACCCGACTCCGTTCCATATCTACGACGAAAAGGGCATCCGTGAAAATGCAAGAAAATTAAAGCAGGCATTTGCATGGAACAAAGGTTATAAAGAATATTTCGCAGTCAAGGCAACTCCGAACCCAACCATCCTGAAGATCCTGAAGGAAGAGGGCTGCGGTACCGACTGTTCTTCTTATACAGAGCTTCTGATGTCAGAGAAAATGGGCATCACAGGTTCCGACATCATGTTCTCATCGAACGACACACCAGCTGAGGAATTCGTTCTCGCAAAGAAGCTCGGTGCAAACATCAACTTAGACGATTACACACATGTACAGTTCCTGAAGGATACATGCGGTGTTCCGGAGACAGTATTCTGCCGTTACAATCCGGGCGGAACCTTCTCTATCTCCACAACCATCATGGACAATCCCGGCGATGCCAAATACGGCATGACAAAAGAGCAGTTGTTCAAAGCTTATACAGAGCTGCGTGACGCAGGTGCAAAGAAGTTCGGCCTGCATTCCTTCCTTGCAAGTAACACGGTCACAAATGACTACTACCCGACCCTTGCGAAGATCCTGTTCGAGGTAGCTGTTGAGCTGAAGGAAAAGACCGGCATCAAGCTTTCCTACATCAACCTGTCCGGCGGTGTTGGTATCCCTTATACACCGGATAAGGAAGGCAATGATATCCTGAAGATTGGCGAAGGTGTACACAAGGTATTCGATGAGGTGCTTGTCCCTGCCGGACTTGGCGATATCAGCCTGTTCACAGAGCTTGGCCGTTTCATGCTTGCCCCTTATGGACACCTTGTTACAAAGGCAATCCACGAGAAGCATATCTACAAGGAGTACATCGGCGTGGATGCCTGTGCGGTAAACCTGATGCGTCCGGCTATGTATGGTGCTTACCATCACATCACGGTCCTTGGCAAGGAAAATGCACCTTGCGACCACACCTATGATGTGACCGGTTCCCTGTGTGAGAACAACGATAAGTTCGCGATCGACCGCAAGCTTCCGAAGATCGACATGGGCGATTATCTTGTAATCCATGACACAGGTGCTCACGGCTTCGCAATGGGTTATAACTACAACGGCAAACTCAAATCCGCAGAGCTTCTGCTGTGTGAGGACGGCAGCATAAAGCAGATCCGCCGTGCCGAGACACCGGAAGATTACTTCGCTACGCTGGATGGTTTCTGGGATGTAGAGGTGTAAGAGCATATAAATAAGAACGTGTAAGACGGAAACACCCCACCGGTCATAGATCGCACCGGTGGGGTATTTTATATTTAAAAAGGAAAGGGTTTTAAATTGTGATTACTTTACATTTTCTATTCCGTCCCCCTGATAGGCGACACGGAATCTGCCATAAGACACATACGTCTTAGCCTTATGTTCCGGATCCAGAGGATCTGTCACGGATATGTAGGTTGCTGTCCCATCTAATATACTATCAAATGCATGGATCGCATCTTCTATAATATCCGGATAGAGGGAATTGCCGAATCCTCTGAAATCATGATGGGAATTATACATCAAATCATATTTGTCCTTCATGGAACGCAGACGTTCAAGACCTGCCTTCGCTTCCCGGATCCGTTCTTTTTCCCGTCCCGGCTCCGGAACCGCCAGATAATAGTTGCAGTTGCAGGCATCTCCAAGCAACAGTGTCTTCGTCTTGTCATCCAGAAATACCATCTCGCCAAATGTATGTCCCGGACAGTGATATGCCGTCACCGTCCTGTCTCCAAGCTCAAACACCTGCCCATCCGTAAGCGGAAGCTTCTCCGGTGTCTTCGGCCATGGCCGCACATCCTCATCCAGATTATAGTCGTAATGTTTATCCGCCCGGTCTGCAATGATCTTCGCATAGCTCTTACGGAAATCCACAGTCGGAAGTGTATTTCCGCTATCCCAGTCCATATCCGCCGGGTGAATATAGATGGAGTCGAAGAATCCGGCTCCACCAATATGGTCGCCATGGTTATGGGTCGCCACAACATCATACGGTTTATCTGTGATTTTGTTCTCTATAACCCATCTGAGATCCCCGATTCCGGTTCCACAGTCTATCACCAGCGCCCGCGTGCTTCCGACAATCACAAACACACTCACACAGTCAAATTCATCAATCTCGTAAATTCCATCTGCAAACTCATAATACGGTAATTTTCTTGTCACCATGTCTCACGCCTTCTTTCTCTTCTGTCCGCCCTGGTAGCAGTCGATTGCGACTGCGAGAAGCAGAATCAGTCCTTTAATAACACTCTGGAAGTTGGAATTAACACCCATCAGCACAAGTCCGTTATCGAGGATACCAAGGATGATAACACCTACAACCGTACCGCTGATTTTACCTTCACCTCCGGCGATGCTGACACCACCTAAGCAGGCTGCCGTCATACAGTCAAATGCATAGGAGCTTCCTGCGCCCGGCTGCGATGCGTTTGTTCTGGCAACCATGATGATTGCTGCAATGCTGGCTGCAAATCCTGCAAAAGAATACACGAGTACCGTCAGTTTATTGACATTGATACCTGCAAGTCTGGCTGCTTCTTTGTTTCCGCCAAGTGCATAAATATTTCTGCCAAGGTATGTCTTGTTCATGACAATCCAGCCAAATACGATGAAGATCACAAACAGAATAACCGGAATCGGAACCGGTCCGATATATCCCTGTCCGACTGTCAAAAATGCTTTCGGCATACCGGTGATCGGATAGCCGCCGGTGATCAGATATGCCACGCCCTGCAGCACAAGCATCATGGCAAGTGTTACAATGATCGGCGCGATATGCAGCTTGATGGCGACGACACCATTGATGGCACCAAATGCAACACCAAGTGCAATGCCGATAATCACGGCAACCGGAATCGGCAACCCGACATTTACCATACAATAGCCCATAACCATGCCGACGACCGCCATGATTCCTCCGACCGACAAATCCATACCTCCGCCGATCATGACCATCGTAACGCCGATTACAACGATACCGAAAATAGATACCTGACGCAAAATATTAATCAGGTTTGCTACAGATAAAAAGTTCGGTGCAATAATCGAGAAGATAATAACGACTGCCGCCAAAAATACATATATACCAAATTTCTTATAAAAAGTTATAAATTTATTACTTGTTTTTTCCATGTTCCTCGCCTCCTGATGCTAGATCCAGAATATAGTTCTGGTCGAATTCTGATTTCGCAAGTTCTCCGGTCTTCCTACCCTCGTAGATGGTGATAATCCGGTCAGACATTCCCAAAAGCTCCGGCATATCCGAGCTTACCATAATGATTGCCTTCCCTTCACCGGCTAGCTGATTCATCAGTTTGTAAATCTCCTGCTTGGCACCGACATCGATTCCCCGCGTCGGTTCATCAAAGATGATGATTTCACTGTTTGCCGCAAGTGTCTTTGCGATTACAACCTTCTGCTGATTACCGCCCGAGAGATTCTCCACCCTCTGCTCCAGGGATGGTGTCTTGATCTGGAATTTCTCCTCGTAATCCTCGGCAATCCGGTTTTCCAGCTTCTCATCAACGAATGGTCCTTTGGAGATGCCACGCAGGTTATTTACAACAACATTCCATTTGATGCTCATCCGGAGAAATGCGCCATGCGCCTTCCGGTCCTCCGGGATATATCCGATTCCGTGCTGGATTGCCTGTTGACATGTCCGGATATTTGTTTCCTTGCCATTTACAAAAATCTTTCCGCTTTCAATCGGATCAGCACCATAGATTACCCGCATCAGCTCGGTACGGCCTGCGCCGACCAGTCCGGCAAATCCAAGGATTTCTCCCCGGTGCAGGGTAAACGAGATATCATGATCTCCATTTCCTGTCAGATGCTCTACCCGCAATGCTTCCTCGCCGATCTGACTGGTACGCGACGGATACGATTCCTTGAGTTCACGTCCTGCCATCATCGTGATCAGCTTCTGCCTGTCGATGTCTTTTATATTTTCTGTTCCGACATAGCAGCCATCCCGCATAACCGTTACGCGGTCCGCAAGCTCGAACAGCTCCTCCAACCGGTGGGAGATGAAGATGATCGTCACACCTTTTGCTTTTAATTCCCGCACAATACGAAACAGCGTCTCTACTTCGCTGACCGTCAGTGGTGCAGTCGGCTCATCCATAATCAGAATCTTTACATTCCGGCTGACTGCCTTCGCAATTTCAACAAGCTGCTGATGTGCCGGTGACATCGTCTTTACCGGTCTGGATACATCAATATCTACCTGAAGGTCATCAAATATTTTCTTCGCACGCGCTTCGCGATCTTTGATGTCGCAGAACGCACCGGGCTTCGTCTTGTCTCCGAGAAATACATTTTCCGCTGCGCTGATGCCCGGCACCAGCGTAAATTCCTGATAGATGACCTCGATTCCCAGATCTTTTGCAAGCTTCGGTGTCATCTGGTTGTATTGTTTGCCTTCCAGCTCAATCGTTCCGGAATCCGGAACGATCGCTCCCGACAATACCTTGATCAGGGTTGATTTTCCTGCTCCGTTTTCACCGATCAGAGCGTGGATCTCGCCTTCTTCTACATCGAACGATACATCATTGATTGCGATAACGCCGGGATATGTTTTTACGATATTTTTTACACTCAGTATGTTTTTCACAGAGTTCATCCCCTTTCTAAGAATGCCTCCGATGATTCACCAGAGGCATTCTTTTTGCAATCTTTATTTGTCTGCTTTATAGTAATCTGCGATATTTGCCTTTGTTACTGCGTGAATCGGAGTTTCGACTGCCTCGTCAACTGTCTTGCCGTCAACCATCTGCTGGATATATTCCGCCATAACACTTCCGATCGGCTCGAAGTACATCGTACCGCGCATGCATGTTCCGTCATTGATACCCTTCAAAGCCTGATTTGTACCATCACAGGCGAACACACCGAAGTTTTCGTTGTCCTTGCCTGCTGCCTTCACTGCCTCAACAGATTCTACCGCTGCCGCATCACCATAGCACACGATTCCGTTCAGGTTCGAATATTTCTGAAGCATCGTCTCTGTCGTTGTTGTTCCGGATCCTACAACATCCTTACCGATATCAACGACTTCCAAAATGTTCACATTCGGAGCTTTCTCCTTGATTGCATCCTGGATACCCTGTCCACGATCCTGCATATCCTGGTTCTGATAGGTTGTATATACTACGATGTTTCCTTCGCCGCCGAGCTGGCTGTTCAGCCAGTCTGCTGCCATATCACCGATCTGTGTTCCGATAGAATACTGGTCAGTTTTGAGCACGAGATCATGTACCGCTGTCTCAACACCACATTCAATAATCTTGACGCCCTTTTCCTGTGCTGCCTTGAGCGCATCGTCACAGGATGTATCAGATACCATCGCTACGATGTAATTACAATTTCCGGTTACCATGTTCTCGATTGCCGATACGGCTGCTGCCGAATCGTTATCGAAGCTTGCAGATACATAATCCCATCCACGATTGTCACATTCCTCGTGAAGCTTCTCATCGATTCCAATCATAAACTCCGTCTGGAGTGTCGGTGCCAGGAATCCTACCTTTACACCACTTCCGGATGTGCCGCCCTTTCCTGCGGAACATCCTGTCATCATTGCTACTGTCATAACTACTGCCAACAAAATACCAAACAATCTCTTTCGTTTTTTCATAGTCATTTCCTCCTCATTTTCTTTGTTTTTTCTTCCGTCAGATACTGGGAAATGGCAGAAGCACGTCCGGCTTCCGGTGGGATCATTTCGATGTATCTATCTGATGGTTTTATTATATGGAGGATCTGCCCTTCCCACAATCGGACAAGTTTCGGATTTAGGGAGAGGATTTTCAGTTCTTTCTCTCCCTTGCGAAAATAACCACCGCAATTACAAGAATTGCGATTTCCCAGATATAAGAAAAATAGCTGTAAAGAGAAAGCCCCGCTGACAGATTCAGAAGAAGCACCATGGACAGACTGCCCAAAACAGTGCCGCGCAGGTTTCCTTTTCCTTTTAGAAAGTTTATTCCGCCAAGACACGCTGCCGCAATTACCGGATACAGGTATCTTCTGCCAATACCGGCACTGCCGCCATTGGTGATGAACAAAAAGATCAATGCCACCTGTGCAAATACAATACCACTGATTCCACAGATAATCATGCGGCAGATATCAAAACGGATTCCGCTGTTTTTGACCGAGGTTTCATTTTCTCCCAGCATCCGTACGTATTTCCCATAATATGTATGTGTAAGCATTAACTGCAGGAACACATAAATTACAACTGCAATACCGGAAAAAATCATCCAGAACATGTAGGAACCATAGTAATCCCTCGGGATCGGCGCCTGAATCGCATCCCCGAACACGGCAGCTATCCCCTGATAGATCTGCTGCAAAATAAAAGTCAGCAAAATAGGGTTTACACGGATTTTACCAATCAGAAGCCCCTTTGCCATCCCGAACAGCATCTGTGCCAGTATCATAACCGTTAAGCTCACCCAGACCGGAAACCCTGCCCGCAGGCATAGTCCGCCCAGGCATGTCGTCATTGCGATTTCCGCCATAAATGCGAAATCTAAAACACCACTCAGCATCTCGAGCGAGAGTCCCATCGTCAACAGTACGATAATCACAAACTGATGCAGTACATAGTCTGCAGAAAGTCTGGGGAACAATACGATAGCAAGAACCAGGATCAAAACGATATTTCCGATTTCCATATGATATTTATCATAGAATGACCGCACAGTCTTCAAGCTATCACCTCCAGCCGGTCCGCAACATCCACACAGACTTTACTCTCGTTTTCGAGCAGAAGGACGCTGCTTCCTCTTCCCACGATCTCCCGCAATTCCCGTTTCAGCCATGCGACTTCCCGGACGTTTAGATTTTGCAGCATGTTTTTCAGGATCAGCACACGCGGATGAAACAGCTTATAACGATAGATTCCTATTTTCCAGGCTTCTGTCTCAGGGTTCAGCAGCTCGATGTCCCGCCTGTCCAATCCCAGGAAATTGTCTTCCAATATATACTTTTGTTGCTTCTGATAAAACCCGAATGCTGAACATATGCGCGGATATGTCGGGAGAAGAATGTTTTCCTCGTTGGTCAGATTCTCGCAGATTTCCGTATGGTTTCCATACTCCATAAGCGCAATCCGGTGCTTCATAAGCTCCTGTATGTTTTTGTAGGCGATGATCTCGCCATCTAACTCAAACCGCGACTGTACGGCATTGGAATGAAGGATGTCCGACCAGACACCATCCACCTGTCCGGGGGTACCGAGTGCCGCAAGGATTTCCCCTGCCCGCATCGAAATCTGCGGCTGCCAGCTACCATCCCGGAACGTCTCCCACACGAAGAAATCCACCGGCTTTAGCTGTGGTTTCCCGCTGGCATCGCGTACTTCCGGTATGGTAGTATCTGCCGCCTCCAGACCGCGTTTTAATATCTCGTCAATCATCCATGTATCTCCGCTTTGACAGATCTTTTTGTAGATGGTATGATGCCGGAACAAAATCACTTCATCAAAGAAAGGGTCCGTGAAATCTGCCCGGTTATCGATTGATATAACCGTAATTCCGTCCTGCTTCAACCGGTTCACAAACTGTCTCAGCTTCCGGCGTTCTTCTCCCGGAAAACACGACACAATCTCCCGCAAAACAAGAATACGCGCCCCCTGTGTGATGGCGCGTACCACCCCGATCAGAATACGGTCTCCGTTCTTCAGATGGCTGCTATGTTCATCTGCCGCATAAGGCAGATCGTATTTCTCAAGCAGTGCACGTCCCTGTATATGCAATGCCTTTTCATTCAACCGGATTTTACGCAGGCTGTTTCTTCGTAACAAAAAAAGATTCTCGCTGACATCGAGCGAATCCATGTACACCGTGTCTTTGGAGATCACAAAAATGCCGGCATCCTCAAAATCCCGTTTTCCTTCCGGCTTCCATGGTTGTCCATCCAAGTAAATCCGGCCTCTTGCGAGCGTTCCTTTCCCCTCAAAAAAGTCTGCCAGTATCTCCTTGCTGTTTTCCACGCCTGCAACTCCCATGCTGTACCCCCGGCAGATAATCTGGTTCAAATCTTCAATCTCATGCCTGCCCGGTCTGCTGATATTCACATGTTCCATCCGAATAATCTCATGTCTCATAATCCATGCCTGCTTTTTCTTTCCTATTTTTCTAAATCACAGATCGTTTCTGTCTACTTTCTTAGGCAGCCAGATTTCTACATCTGTTCCGATTCCGGTCGTGCTGTAGAGGCGGAGTCCATAACGGTTTCCAAATGCGAGCTGGATCCGCTGGTTTACATTGCTCAATGCAATTCCGTTTCCGCGCTTCTCGATTCTGTCAGTTCCATGTGCATCCATTCCCGCCGTCTCTCCGTGCGTGCTTCCATCGTCGCCGCTCTCCCTGTACTCCTCCGTCTGTTCCAGTGCCTGTCTCATGGAAACAAGGGTATCCCAGTCAATTCCTGTTCCGTTATCCGATATGACAACAACCAGTTCCTGATCTGTCGTATAAATCCGTATTGTCACCTTTCCGTTTTCCGCCTTCGTCTCTAAGCCATGGAAGATTGCATTTTCCACAATCGGCTGCAGCGAAAGCTTGGGAATCAGATAATTCCCGACTTCTTCCCGGTCATCCTCCACATTGATTTCAAGGGCGAATTTATTTTCAAACCGGTAGCTCTGGATCAGGAAATAATTCTCAATATTCCGAAGCTCATCGCGGATTGTCACAATGTTTTCTTTGTTGCTGATGCTATACCGGAAAAAAGCCGCCAGTGCCTTCGCCATACGGGCAATGCTGTCACATTCATATAAAAGCGCCTCACTTCGTATACATTCCAGCGTGTTGTACAAAAAATGCGGATTGATCTGACTTTGCAAGGCGGCAATTTTCGCCTGCTTATTCTGCACCTTGACGGAATATTCCTCCCGCAGCTTCTGCTGCACACGCTGTTTCTCCCGATAGTCATCCTCCAGTTTTTTTATTTTCTTTGTTTGTATCCGATGCATCAAAAGGATTGTCCCTGCCCAGACAATCACCGCACCCACACATATCCAGATTATTTTTCCCATGTTGTGCCCTCGCGTTTCACTGCGTCTGTCAATAGTACAGCTTCCGGTATTCTGCCGGCTTCACACCGACAACCTTCATAAACTGCTGACTGAAATATTTGGCATCCTTATACCCGACACTTTCGCCGATTTCATACACCGGAATCTTCGTGTCCCGGAGCATCTGCTTTGCTTTCTCCATCCGGATTCCAAGCAGGTAGTTCGAGAAGTTCTCACCAGTTTCTTTCTTAAACAATTCTGAGAAATAATTCGTATTGAAGCCGATGGTTGCGGCTACATCCTCCAGCGTGATCTTCTCTGTAAAATGCTCTTTCATATAGGCGATTGCCTCCAATACCGGCTTGCGTTCGCGGTTTTCCCGTTCACTACGGCTCTCTTTGATCAATTGCTGCACCTGACGGATCACATAGTCTCTCAAATCCGCAACTGTCGACAGATTCTCCAACACCTCCTGCTGCACATCCACATCAAATGTATCTGCTATTTCCAGAATGTCATAAGTACTGCGGAGCAGCCACAATCCCATTGCATAAAATTCGCTTGCAAAAAGTGCCTTATCGCTTGCCAGCCGGAAGCATTTGTGAATCTGGTACTGACAGGCATCCGGTTGCATTGTCTCAACCGCTTTTGCGAATTCCTCATATTCATTCTGAAAGTCCTTTGGCGAAAATAGAGTGTGCGGCTCCTGGCAATATTCGATCCGTCTGCCGTTTCCCTTGAAGAGCCGGCTGGCAGCCGCCTCTTTGCTCATCTCAATCGCAGTACTGATCTGCTCGAAGCTCTCGACTTCACTGCTCACCCCGACAGTAATCCTGTAATGCTGGAAGTTCTCCAGATAATCGCTCAGCTCATTGAAAAAATCCGTAATCCGGTTGTCGATATTCTCCTGCTCCGTCTGGAAATAATTTAACAGCACCTGCACGGAATGATTCGACTGCACAGCCGCAATCAGGTCGATGGTGCATGCCGAAAATGCATCCTCTGCCTTCTGCATGATCTTGCGGAGAACAAACTGCATCTGCTGTGTATTCTCTGCGACATCAATATCCCGGTCAAGCTTGAAGGTTAATCCCCGGAAGCACTTGTTCTCAAGCTGAAGTCCAAACTCCGTATTCGCGGCATCAATATTTTCCTGCTTCTGGCTTAGTATCTGTCTGAGAAATTCTTTGTGGCGCAGATATTTACTATCCTCCAGTTTTTTCTCTATCTGATCTACCTGTTGCTGCTTATCCTCACGTTGTTCTTCTTCCGCGACAATCTTTTGCAGCTGCCTGTTCAGCTCATCCTCATCGATTGGCTTGAGCAGATAATCTTCCACGCCATATTTCAACGCTTTTTGCGCATAGTCAAAGTATTTATATCCACTGACAACTATAAAATGGCATTTCACGCCCTGCTCGGATGCCTTCTGGATCATTTCCAGTCCCGTCAATACCGGCATCCGGATATCCGTGATCACAATATCCGGCGATTCGGACAAGATCTTTTCATACGCCGTCTGCCCGTCTGTCACAAGTCCAATACAGGTCAGTCCAAGCCGATCCCACTGTATCAATCGTTTCACAAGTTGTCCCACTTTTACCTCATCATCTGCAATTAATACCTTTCGCATTCTGTTCATGTTACTCACCTCTGTATGTACTATCTTGTACCAACTGCTTGTTATTCAAAAAGAGCCTGGTAGTTTTCCCCCCAGACTCTGTGTATTTCTTTACTGTACACTAAACGTATACATCGTGTTACTCTGTAAACTCAGTGAATTCTCAAATGCTTTCCGTGTCACCTTCACTTCTGCACCAAGCACCGGATCGTAATACCGAATATGTGTCGAATTGTAGCTGATGACAAGCACATACCGCCCATCATCGATGCAGGCTGCAAACGGAATATCCCGATCTAAGAAATACAATGCAGTCGACAGACTAATGCCCGATATGTTGATACCAACACCGTTCGTGTAATCCTCGAATACCTTCTCGAACGTTCCACTCGCGATTGCATCGGGCAGTTCTAATGTGCCTCCTGCGTACCCCGCACACATATACGCACAGGTAAGCAGCGACTGGCCTGCATTCGGATTCGGTGTCTCTTTGATCTCATCCGCAACTGTATTGTAGCTGTCTGCTGCCAGACAGCGGTAGATCGTATTTCCGTTGCTGTCCACGACAAGTCCTGCCTCGTCATCGACCACCCGCGTGATTGCGCTTCCGGCAGTTTCGTACTCGCCGATGTAGCCCGCATTGTCAAACACATAATACGCGCCGTCGCGTGTCTTCGTCTGCACCTGCATATCCTTGTAAGCGTCGGTGCTTCCATATTTTGTCTTCCGATAGCTTGCAGTATCCGACAGATAGAAATTCGATGGGAATACAATATCTAAGATATTCCATGCATAGCTGTCATATGTCGTATCCGTCGTGATCATCTTATTATTTTCCTCTTTCTTGTAGGAAATATAATCCTGATCGATTTCTTCAAAGAACTGGTTCTGTTTGCGTGCACGCGTCAGATAAATGGTATCATCCCCAACCGATGCATTCATGATATACACCCCATCCTTCGTGTAATCTTTCTTCTGTTCACCATTATCGCTCATGATAAACAACTCATACAATGGCAGGATTGCCTGTCCATCGGAAGTCATAATTACGTCTGCACTATGCGCACAGCCATAGATCAGATCATTTTCCACGAATCCAAGTGCCAGCAGCAGATCACCAGTTGCACAGGTTTTCTCATACGTTTCACCTGTCTCAAAATTCTGTATCGTGATTGCTGTGACATTTTCATCCTCGGCAGCATTCGGATAAGCAACCAGCTTCCGGTTCGCCGATACGAGATATTTGGCAGAAGGAATTCCCTCGACAATCGCAGTCTGCGTCATATCCGCAAGCGATACCTCATACAACGTTTCATCAAGCAGATAGTAGAATTTATTCGTCTGCGCGTTGTAATAGGTAAATCGTCCGGTCTCCTTCTTCATGATGTCGTAGCTCTCATCACATTCCACGAAGAACAGCTCCTGTGTCGTCATGTCTTCCGCCGAATAATAATACAGCGACATACCGTTTTTGCCTTCATGTTCGCCACGATTCATATATCCGTACACAACAAAGTAGATATTTCCATCCGCATCCATATCCGCAATATTGATATCCAGATTCGTGTTGAGTGTCCGGGCATCCGAGAAGCTGTCCTGCGGATAGCTGAATATATTCGTAAGCGAGCTGTCATTGTACTTGTACATCCAGAGTTGTCCAAGACGCACAAACGCTAAAATCCCATAGTCCTCAGATGTCACATATTCTGCTGACTCATTTGTCACGCCCATGCTGATACTATTCCGGTCCTTGCTAATGTAACCACTGTCAAAAAAGCTTTCCTGATACCGGTCGAAAGCAAGCAGCTTCACCATCTCCGAACTCCGGTTATAGGTGACATTGTAGTATTCGTCGACCTGATAATAATGACTCTTCTTGTCATTCATGGATTCCACCACATAGGACATGTGAATCACAGCATATTCCTTGTCGATTTCCGTGATCGTCGGCGTCACGCCCGTCACAACCACAGGTGTCAGCCCGCCCCAAGTGATCTGCTCATAGGTTGCATTCAAATCCACATGTGCAAGCGTAGATGTCGTTCCTGCCTTATCTGTTTTCAGGTTGTCAAAGACTATATTTCCTTCTGCCTCGTTTACATCCTTGATAAAAGTTGTATCATGAAAATCCGATGCAAAATCCACAATTGCCTTTGCATGCTGCTCTGTCAGATTCACCACCCGGTTATAATACCGCACCTCTGTGCCATCCGCTGCTGTAATAATAAACACAAATACATATTCCCGGTTTTGCTGCATGTCCATCCGAAAATTCACGTCATATTTCTTGCGCCCATTCTCAATGCTTCCGGAAACCGCTTCGCCGCGTTCTACCAGCGAATCGCCTGCAATGCTTCGCAGCTCATAGGTAAATGTCTCGCCATATTTTGCTTCATTATCAACAAGCACCGTCACACCATGATTACTGTTTAGTGGCACAATCCCATCCCGCATCAGGCTCGTCGACATCGTCTGCGTATATCCACAGGTCCGGTTAATAACCTTACCCTCGAATTCAAGATAGACATATGGAAGTGTCGGCTCGTCCAATTCGCTGGATACACGATCCAAGCCTCTGTTATTGAATTGATTTACCAGAAAGGCTGTGCCCACTGCAACCGCAATGAACACAAACGCCTTTATCAAAAACCGTTTCATAGTTAGAAATATTTTCTCCTTTTACGATATCTGCACCGACGAATATAAAATTCATGGCAGACCATAATCTCAATCATATGAAGCAATGTTTCGTCCGCATCCTTATAGCAGATCTTCTCATAAATCTTCTTCGCAATTGAAAACATCGCTACCTTGTCTGGATAAACTGCAAACATAGGACTTCCTTCATATTCCAGCCGGTCGCAGGCATCCTCCACCATAACCAGTATCAGCTTTGCCCGCATCGGATACATCGCACGCAAATATGCCCGGTCTTCCTCTAACTCCTGCTCATCCACAACCATGAGTTCCGGAGTGCGAAACTTATGCACATACATCTCATCGATTTCTTTCATGGAATCCTCTCACATAAAATGACATAAATAGACAATCAGTTTTTGGCTGATTGTCTATCTGTTTTTCTTATTTTATGCTTTGAAATCCTGTTTTGTGCGTCCGAATCCGTATCTCCTACTCATCACCAAAGGAAATACCAAGACGCTTTGCATACTTGACAACACTATCGTCCGGGGATACATATTTGAGCTTTCCTGCAGACTCTTCCATCGGAATTGCTGTCACTTCATTGTTACGCATAACAACAAGCTTGCCGAAATCTTTATTCTTGATCAGCTCGACTGCCTCTGCACCAAACAGGCTGGAAATCACACGATCATATGGATCCGGGCTTCCGCCTCGCTGTGTATGTCCCGGAACTGTCACACGGATGTCCATACCGGAATATTCCTTGATCTTATCTGCAACTTCATAAGCGACAGATGGATATTTCGCAGCTGCGGCTGCTACGGCTGCCTTACGCTCCTTCTTTGGAAGTGCTGCGACTTCTTTCGAGATTGCACCCTCTGCAACAGCAAGAATCGAGAATCCCTTGCCCTGCTTGGTTCTTCTGTCAAGTGCCTCACATACCTTGGCGATATCATATGGAATTTCCGGAATCAGGATGATGTCTGCACCGGATGCGATACCCGCATGCAATGTAATCCAGCCTACCTTATGTCCCATAACTTCTACGATAAATACACGGTTGTGTGAGCATGCAGTTGTATGGATGCAGTCGATTGCCTGTGTTGCAACATCGACCGCACTCTGAAATCCGAATGTCATATCGGTGCCCCAGATATCATTGTCGATTGTCTTTGGAAGTCCAATCACATTCAGTCCTTCCTGAGACAGACGGTTTGCTGTCTTCTGGGAACCATTTCCACCGAGAACAACCAGTGCATCAAGCTTCAGTTTGTTGTAATTTTTCTTCATTTCCTCAACTTTGTTGAGTCCTTCCGGTGTCGGCTCATCGATCAGCTTGAACGGCTGACGGGAACTGCCAAGGATCGTGCCACCCTTTGTCAGAATTCCAGAGAAATCTGACGGCTTCATCTTTACATAATTGCCATAAATCAATCCCTTGTAGCCTTCTAAAAAACCATATACTTCCACGTCTTCAAACGTATTATACAGTCCCTTTGCCACACCACGCATCGTCGCATTTAAGGCCTGGCAGTCACCGCCACTTGTCAACATTCCGATTCTCTTCATACTGTAACCTCCTTAATTTATGTGTCTCCTCTACAACAAAGTTCTTCCTTCTAATGCCCGAAGTAACGTCACTTCATCAATACATTCCAGATCGCCGCCGACCGGAACGCCACTTGCAATTCTTGTGACCTTGATTCCAGATGGCTTGACCAGCTTGGATATATACATCGCAGTCGCTTCGCCCTCCACACTGGAATTTGTTGCAATAATCAACTCTTCTACATCTTCCTGCTCCAACCGCAGGATCAGTTCCTTCAACCGGATATCTCCGGTTCCAATTCCCATCGCCGGGTTGATCACACCATTTAATACATGGTAGACGCCCTGATACTGTCCCACACGCTCATATGCTGCCAGGTCTCGTGGAGTCTCGACAACCATGATCAGCTTATGGTTCCGCTTCGGCGATGCACACACCGGACACAGCTCCTGATCAGTAATCGTATAACAGGATTTGCAGTACCGGATATTCTTCTTTGCATCTGTGATTGCTGCCGACAGGCTTTCCACCTGTTCTTCCGGCATATTGATAATATGGAACGCCAGCCGCTGTGCGGTCTTTCCACCGATGCCGGGAAGTCTTCCGAGTTCACCGATCAGCCGGTTTACTTTCTCTCCATAAATATCCATTAGAACGGCAAACCTCCGCCTAATCCACCGGTGATCTTACCCATGGAATTCTTCTGATCCTCATCCTGCATACGGATGGCTTCGTTCATAGCAGCCATGATCAGATCCTCGAGCATCTCGATATCGTCCTTGTCGACAACTTCCTCGTCGAGATGAACTTCTGTTACTTCCTTCTTGCCATTGATCTTTACCTTGACAACACCACCGCCGGCAGTTGCCTCATATTCTTTTTCTTCGAGTGCTTTGGTGGTCTCTTCCATCTGCTTCTGCATCTTCTGTGCCTGCTTCATCAGATTGTTCATATTTCCTGGCATCATGCCCATTCCACCATATCCACCTCTTTTTGCCATCTTTATATCCTCCTGATTTCTTATTCTTATATTCATACACGGTTTCCCATGCGTACTACCTTTTTATATGATTTGGACTCGCCAGATTAAAAGCTTACTCATGCATTTCGATGTCATCAAATACAATCCGGCTCAAATCCCAGTCCTTCTGCAGTTCGTGTACTTCTTCCCTGCCATCAATCTTGCGGAATGTCACACGTACCTTGCACTGTGCCATATTGGTCAGCTGCTCGCTCAGTTCATCGAGCTTGTCCTGATTCGCGAAATATGAAATCGCCAGATCGTTGTCTGGTGTATCCGCTACAACGAGTTCCAGCGCGCCAGATTCTCTTCCTGCAACCAGTGATGCCTGTCTGTAATAATGCTGCACCAGTCTCGGTCCGCGCTTGCCAATCGTCTTCCACGCTTTCGCAATCAGAAGCAGATCCTCGTATTCTGCCTGCGGATATTTGTCACGCAGATTCTGCTTGATGTGCTCGGATGAATCACCTGTTTGTGGTGCAACTGCCTGCTGCACTGTCCCTGCGCCTTCCGTTGCCGGCGGTGCAACTGCCATCACAACCGGATGTGCCTGCTGCTCTTTGAGCAGTTCCTTCGTCTCTGCAAGCTGCTGCTCCAGTGACTCGATTCGTGCCTGAATTCCTTCGATATCGTAACGCATCTCCGTCTTACAAAGCTTGATGATCGCGATTTCCAGCATCACACGCTTGGATGTCGTATATGCGATCTTCGCTGCGGCTTCCTGTAAAACATAGATTGCATGCATCATCCAGTCCTGTGTCATATCGCTTGTGAGTGCAACCATGCGCTGTTTTATCTCCGCTGTCACATCGATCGTCATATCCGGGTCGATTGACAGCACCAGTATATTCCGGATAAATGCAGTAAATTCATTGACCAGCTGCAACAGATCCTTGCCCTGCCAGATTGCTTCATCTATGATCTTCAATGCACCAACCAGATCTTTTTCTTTCAGACATTCAAACAACTGAATGTAAACTTCCACATCCACGGCACCAATTGCCGCGAGTACTTTATCTAATGTCAGTTCCTCACCCAGATGGTAAGAGATACACTGTTCCAGAATACTCAAACCGTCTCGCATGGAACCATCTGCGGCACGCGCCACATATTCAACCGCTTCTCTGGTCGCCGCGATTCCTTCCCGGTCGAGAAGCTCCTGCAGACGATCTGCAATTATCTCCAACGGAATCCGGTGGAAATCATACCGCTGGCAACGCGACAGAATCGTCGCCGGAATCTTATGTGATTCCGTGGTCGCCAGAATAAATATTACATAGGAAGGTGGTTCCTCCAACGTCTTCAAAAGTGCATTGTACGCTGCGTCACGGAGCATATGCACCTCGTCGATGATATAGACCAGATACTTACCAGTTGACGGTGAGTAATTCACCGAATCCGTGATCTGTCTGATATTATCCACACCATTATTACTTGCGGCATCAACTTCGATTACATTCATCGCCGCACCTGCAGCAATCGCCTTGCAGCTGGCACATTCATTACACGGACTTCCGTTGATCGGATGCTCACAATTGACTGCCTTTGCCATCAGCTTCGCCGTCGTTGTTTTACCGGTACCCCTGGTTCCGCAGAACAGATACGCATGTCCCACGCGGTCATGCACAATCTGATTTCGGATCGTCGTCACAATATGTTCTTGTCCTTTGATCTCCTCGAACGCGTCCGGTCTCCACTTCCGGTACAATGCCATGTACGACATAAACTGCCTCCAACTCTATATATGGAAAATCTGATCCAGCATCCGAAGGGTCTTGAAGTTGCCCTTTGCCGTTATCTCGCCGGACATAAAGCCTTTCTGGAAGCTATTTTTGCCAGCCAAAATATTACGCAGCATCGTGCTTGATGCTTTCAGCTTCACATCGGCTTCCACATCCGCGCCATACTCACACTGTAAGACTTTCCCTACATGTATCACTAAATTCTTCCCCATATCCGGTACTATGATCACATAGCTTGCCGCAAATCCGGTCTCCGGATGGAAATTCTCATAAAATCCTTCGATAATATCGTCCTCGTAGACACTTGGTGGTTCTGGTGCCTCTTCCTCATCTCCAAGCATCTGCTTGAACATTGCAGCGAGTTCCTCAATATCCTCTTTCTGCTTCTTCACATAGCCATCATCTGCCACAAACTTGGAAAGCTGCTCACTCTCCTGTGGTGTCAGATTGATATTGTTCTGCTTGATCAGAGTGTTCTTTACCGCAGTGTTACTCGTCGGCAGTTTCCTTGTCTTCTTATTGATCAGGCGGTAAAAATCCTCTGCTTTTTTCTCAATCAGATTCAAATACTGGCTTTCCTGCTCCAGCACATCCGTCGAATCCACATACGTCGCGATTCCCGGCTCTGAAATGCCACCCAGCACATCCCATGCCTTTCGCAGTGACAGCTCTGCATCCTGTTCTCCATACGCCGTTGCAACGACAACCGGCATCATATAGAGTGACGCGATCTTCTCCTTGTCACCATACAGCCAGCACATATCCAGAAACTGCTGCATATAGCCGCCAATGCCAAACCATTCCAGACTCGCTGCCAGAATCACGCCATCGCAATCCTTCAACGTATTCGGAAGTGTTGCAATCCCCGACTTATCTTCATACATATTATATCTTGTGACTTCTACCCGAAGCTCCTGCAGAACCTGAATGATTTTCTCCACTACAAAGAGTGTTGGATCCTCCAGCAATCCCCGGCCTCCGTAATACACATTTACCTTCACCGTAACACCTCATGTATTCACTGCCATTTTTTCTTTCGCATGCTACAAAAACGCACACTATTACTATACCAAAAACAGGGGGTAAATACAATAATTGCGAGGAAAAAATCCAAGCAAACAAAAAACAGCACTAACTGGAATTAATGCTGTTTATAACTGTTTCAGTTTTTCTTCACAATTTTCAACTCATATCCCAATGAATCTAAAATACAACAGAACATTTTTAATGATGGAGAATTCTCTTTTTTCTCAATCCTCGAAATCACCTGTTGTCTATTTCCAATCGTTCTTGCCAACTGTGTCTGTGATATCCCCTTTTGTTTCCTCAATTCAATCATCTCTGCAATCAGTCGATATTCATCCTCGCTCTTTTTCCACGTATTATAAAATTCCTCGGAATTATTTTTCTTCTCCTGTATTATTTCTTGAATATTAATTTCTGCAAATGCCATATTACTTCCTCCTACACAATTTTTCTGCCAAGAAATCCTCCTAATTCACGTGCACGTGCAAGCACAATATTTTTATCGACCTGTTCTGTTTTATTTTTTTGCTTTCGACACACATGCAACAAATATATATTGTCTCTGTCTGCTGTCACATAAAATATTCGATTATTCCTCCGGAAATAAACCTCATACACTTTTTTATCCCATCGTTTCGATAATACTTTTTCAAATTCACCTTTTTCCATATATGCCAATACTGCCAATCCATCTACCTGTTCTTCTATTGTCAACGCATTTATATACTCCATAATTAAATCTTTCCCAGAGCTTGATAAATATGTATGTATTTTCATATCTTCTTCTTATTTTACAATCAATAAGTTGTATTTGTCAATATATCAATGTTCTTAGAATGTGTTACCGAAGTGTGGGGGCTTATTTCCCTTGCATATCCGTCATTTTCGACGGACTGTTTTTTCGGTGAGAAATCCGAATCAAAAACAAATTTTAATCATCAAGGAAAATATATTTGAACTGAATGAACTTATCACTGTCATTATAACTTATTACAAGTGATTGTACAATCAGTTTTTATACCATGCTCATTTTTCTAATTGCATCTGTATAGTTCCCAATTGGGCTTCCAAGCACCGGAAGCCCGCCCTGCAGGATCTCTATATATCTGCTTCCGGATCCGATTACCTTCTGAACTTTATCTGCAGATAAGATCTGAATCTCTTTTTCGTAATCATCCGGGAGAATAATCACACCATCGTATTTTTCAATGATCTTTTCGAGATCTTCGTTTTCGCGGGTATAGATAATCTTTGCCAGATTATCTGCTCCCTCGACTGACCAGCGCATCTTACGTCCCTTCATCCGGTTAGTGATTAGGCTGCAGTTCTGGTTCTCCTGCACGCCCATGTTTTTATATGTTTGTCCTTCCGGTGCCTGCAGATCAATCCCAAGTGTCATAAGCTGCTCCTGCCAGCGCGGAAGTCCATCGATATTGTTTGTAAGATATTTATATAAATCTCTTACATCCTTTAATTCTTTTTTATGTTGACCATCGTCAATACTGTTGATATATGTCTCTATGTCCTGCAGACCACCGCTGTAATCTCCGGACATCATTTTTCCAAGTATCTGATTTGCAAATTTTTTTACCTTAATTGCTGATCTGATTTTTTTTACGATATGGAACCGATCCAGTTGTAAAATTCGTTCCGGGTTGTATGTGTTACTGATCCACGCCGCGCCATCGCCATTTAGCACGCGCACCTGATCTGCTTCTATATGAAAAACACTCTGAATGAGCGATTCAGTTTTCGTATTAAATTTCATTGATCCTGCCATTCCGGCAAGCACTTTCTTATTAACTAATTTTTTGCCGTCCTTGCTCCATCCGGTGTAGACGGTAGCTAGCTTCATTTCCTGTGATTTTGCTTTTTTCTTATTCTTTTGAATATTCAAATATACGCCGTCCGCTTCCATAAAGATGATCGGGCTTTCTGTCTCTCCTCTGGTTGTCTCTTCTTCCATTTCATTCAACATTATTTCTTCTTCCCGACCAATTTCTTCCCCAATCTTTTGCACGACGTTCCATGCTCCATGACTGCTGATTGTCTGTCCGGTTGTCTGTGATATCAATTCTGCAGCTTTTCGATATGGCATTTCTACCGCGGCTTCCGCTATTACCTGTGCCAGATTTGCTGATACGGTTCCAATTTTTTCCATCTGTAGCTTCTCATCAAGAAGATATACATGATGCCTCGTCTTTCTATCATAATACATGTGCCTGATATATTCGACCTCACCATATACTGTTTTTATCGTTGTTTTTCTTTTTTGCTTATTTGCATATCTTTTTGTATCTCTTGTTTGCTGCAAAAACTTATCGATTTCTTCCAGAAGCTCCTTGGTCATGTTCCGCGCAGCTTCACATACAGATTCATATATCCATTTTTCCAGATCCTGAAATTTAGCGGTCTTAAGAAGTTTTTCAAAATTGTAATTCATATCCATTTCCTCCTGACCGTATTATAACATTTCAGTCAAAGAAAAAGGATAGCGGTCTCAGACTGCTATCCTTGTCTTTAACCATATATCATTTATAGTCCATCGCGATCCAGAGTTTCATCCCTCACTCTGGCATATGTCCTCTGACATCTGCTTCCCACACAGACCGTGCTTTTTTCCACGGTAAGTATCATTGTCCTCTAAAAGCTGCCTTCTCAGATGTGAATATTGTTATATCCTGCAGCCACCCCTTCATCGCCCCGTAGTATCTTTCCGACTGTATCATCGTCTTTTTTCACTATTCGTATTCATACATTTTTGTATCAACAGACTTTATGATATTATCAAAAACGAACTGAATCTAATAAGTTACTTAAGCGGGCTCGTGGTGATTAACGTTATCGCTGTGACTTATTTACTTATCAAGGAACATGCAAGGGTATGCCAATCAGCCCCTTGCATGTTTTATTGTATCAGACTTTCTTTTTTTCTAAAAATGTACAAATTCGATTTTTTTCTAAGTTTGTAGATTTCTGCCGATGCACTTCTTTTCGTTCCAGTTTTTTCATGCTGCAGCGCAGCTACACTTTCCTTTTTTTCATTCTCTGGGGGATTGGGGAACTCCCCAACAAGCGGGATTGGGTACATTGTATTCATACAATGTACACCAATCCCCTGCTTGCTACTTTTTGGAATTTTTTTAACCGGTAAAATCCACTTCTCCGAACCGAGACGAAAATAAAAGGGATCAAAAACGAAGCTATATTCCTGTACAAAATCCAGAGACAAAAAGAGCCAGCTAGACTTCTCTAACCGGCAAATGTTTCATATTGGTACTTTGTCTTACTACTTATATCCCTTGGGGCAACCTCACATAGCAGATATATAAACTAAGAATGGCAATATAATTTATTGACAAATTATGATTATGGATGTATATTATAAACACGATATAACCATATTGGAATGTTGAATAAATCTATTCAATTTATCAACCAATATAACCATATTGGAATGTAAAATAATTTAATTAAATTTATTTTACACAGTTTAACCACATTGGAAAAGGCGCCTGTTTAGGCGCCTTTTATCATTATTTTTAATTTGATATTGTAAGCCGTTCATCATATTTTCCAGAACTTATCATTTCGGCAGCTTCTGCCTGTGTTGAAAAGTGATCCAAAACCATTCCACCATTGCACCCCATGATTCTCTTGTTCCCGCTCTCGTCGATGTATGATGTCGCATAACACCATAGCGCATATTTCGCACCCGGAAAAGTCATCCGCTGCATTCCTCCGCAATCATCACAATCGTAATCATTGATTGCAAGCCTTGAACCTGTTCTCCGTTCTAAATCCTTTACCGCCTTTTCTAATTTTTTAATCATATATACCACCTCTTAAATTTTCAGTTCTCATCTTCCTGATTCTTTTTTAATTCAGGAAATGCAATTCCAAGAATGTCTGCTAATGCTCGAAGTGCTTCATACTCTGAGCTTCCTTTTTCAGCCTCACGATTCAAAAATCTCTGCATTTCTTCTTTAGTCATTTCTTCCATACTTCTCCTTTCCCCCTTTCGGGATATTGTCATCCTTACCTTTGACAATATTATTATACATTATTTTTAATGTATTTTCAACACTTATTTACATTATTTTTAATGTTTTTTCAGGGACATATTCAATAATATCTCCCGGCTGCATTTCTAATATGCTGCATAATTTTTCAAGCGCGATTATACCAACCATTTCGTCTTTTCTTAATGATTGAATGGCATTCTCACCTAACAATTTTTCTTTACGTAACTTGGTTGAATTATATCCTTTTTCCTTTAAGGCGTGCAATACGTCAATTTTATATCGAAACATAATGATACCTCCGCATTTCATGTATAGTTATTATACCTATAAATCATAAATCGCGCAAGATTTTTACATTTTTTTTAATGTTTTTTACTTATCATTAGCCATCCCTTGTACATTATACCAACATCTATCTTTATCTCTCATTCTTTCGTTCAGGTAAACATCCCGGTATGAGGGGGTAGGGTGTGGGAAGGGGGAACATGACCGCAGACGGCTCCCTCGGTCTTATTGGAAAAAGGGTGCACTTGTCCCTTGGCATATTTAAGCTGATTTTTTTGGAAAAATGCACAAAAAACGACGGCTGATCTTCTTCCTGATCCCGTCATATTGCATAACATCCGGGTGCTGACTCCGGATGGGAAACGAAGCTCCGGGAATCGAACCCGGATTAACCATGCTCCGTACCAGAGATTCTTCTGCAGATATTACCAGCCAAATCTCTGATCTATGATTATAAAATTCGTACAGCCGGTTCTCCTGCGCATCTCACTTTCACTGATAGAAAGTGCCATAAACGATACGCAGGTAGACGGTATCTTGTCTGACCGCTTCCCTTCCTGTAAAATCTCATATGCTACCTGCTGACACTGTGCCGGTGCTCCGTTTGCCAGGGCGTTCCGGAAATTGTCTGTCTTCGTTCCTTCAAATTGGTTCGGTGCGTATATGACATCCTCTAGTGTCAGTGCTCCGCCATACTGCATATCTAATCGATTCATAACAACTGTTCCGACAGCAAGCTTGTCCTCATAGGATGCTCCGGCTTCGCTATAGATTAATGCTGCAAGCAGCTTCTCATCATCCGTCCTTGTTTCTGTCGGGGTAATCACATAGATATTACTGCAGCTTTCCATGACCTCATCCATTGATATTGCTTTATCGGTCGTGCCGCCCTCACAGTTTTCTGCCCTGCAGTATTCCTCGTTGCCGGTTCCATCTGCAGGATCAAGTGCAGCTATTAACCCGGCTTCCGTGTACCCGATCAGAGTAATCCAGTGGCAGCCGCCACCGGATACGTTTCTTCCGGTATTCCATTGGCTGCTCCCGCTTGATACATCACAGTTGTTATGTAAGTATACTACACATAGCGATCCATGCTGCAACGCCTGATCGATCGTGTCTGCTGACACAGTTCCTCTCGCTATCTGCACGGGATAGTGGTTATTAACCCATGCATCCGCGCCATACCATAGCCCAACATGACCATTATTGTGTTGCTCCAGCATATCTGGTGTGATCTGCAGCCCTAAGCTCCGCAGAGCAGAGGCTGCGGCTGTCACGCCGCACGCCTTGTTTGCCTGCCCGGTGTAGTTATGCTGATTGTAGCTGTGATACTCATACTGTGCTGCAGCTTCTCCTGCTTCATCCTCTGTGCCGGATACGGAGTGAAGAACACCAGCAGCGATTGTTACAACAATAATTGCCGCTGCAACCGACATAAGTACTAGCTTGCCAACGGTTGTTGCAACCGCTTTTATAAGTACTAGAATTTCTTTCATTACAAAGCCGGACACCGTTTTCGCAGATCTTCGAATCACATTCATTCCGGTATAGTCAGGATCACTGTCTGACTGGTTCTGACGTCCAGCATATTCCGCATCAGAAATACTGGCAAACTCCTGTACACTGTCTGTTACTACTTCTGTTACTTTTGAATTTACACAAAATCCTTCATCTACGGGCTTCCTTTTTGTTGTTTTTCCTTTTGTTACAACATAGTTTTTTCCAGATTCTTCAGTATTTTTCGACTTCCTTTCTGTACCTTGCTGACTCATGGATAAAATCTTTTCGTGCAGAGTTTCAACGGTGTCCAGATATTCCGGTGCCGTCTCTTCGTCTTTTTTCTGCAGTTTATTCTTATTTCGTTCGAGTGCTTTTTCACGCGTCCAGCTTTCTTTATCTTCTTCCGGTGCTGTCCTATTTGATACAGCTACAATATCCGTATCTCTCTGTGTATTTACCAGCATACGACCACCACCTATGCACTTTTTACCACTGTAGTATCTACGAGCGGGTAGATTTCGGATTCTTTAGGTATCGTATCATCCAGTGCAAAAATAACATTTCCAATTTTAGCAATTCCATGCCCCGGTTCTGCGTTTTCCAAATTCCTAATCTGAATACCAGACAAGCCATACATATCGGCAAGCTGAATCGCATCCAACTTCATCTGCTTAAACATGATAACATTTTCTGAATTTTTAAGCATTGTTGTTGCTGCCGGATTCTGCAGTATCTTCGTAACATTCTGTACGATTGCTCGAAGAAATCCTCCATATTTACGGCATCTCTCAAAGAAATCTTCAATGATGAGTGTTGCCGCCGGATGTTTGAAGAAATAATCCATTTCATCAAAAGTTATATAGGTTGCCTTTCCAAGCTTCCGGTTGTGTATCAATCTCTGGTCAATTTGATCCAAAATAACAATCATGCCTGCATCTTTTTCTTGTTTATTAAGAGTTGAGAGATCATAGCATACAAGCCGACTCGTTATCTGAACTCTTGTTTGTTTTGCAAAAGAATTAAAAGAGCCTTTTATATGCCTCTCTGACGCAAGTGCAAGCTGTTGTGCCGCTGGTTCAGGATATTGTAAGAGCAAATCGTAAATATCCACTAGAGTCATCTGCTGATATGTGCCCGAAAGTACACTTTCTCCAAGTGTACGTACTGCCCTGTCAACCAGAGACTTCTCTGTTTCGCCAAAGCGTGTTCCAGCATCAAGAATTGCCTCCATAAAGGATAGTATCAGATTACTTTTTTTCGTGATTGGATCGTCAGATTGCTTCTCATCTACATAACCATAATCAGCGGAAAATTCTGCCACATTGATAGGATCTTTACCAACCCGAATTATCTGTCCTCCCAGAGCACGTACAAGTGGTGCATATTCCCCATCAGGATCTAATATGATGCTGTCACCATCTGTTAACAGTACTTCATATAATATTTTAAGCTTTGCATCCACTGATTTTCCAAATCCAGTTTCACCAAGTATCCATTCATGACCAGATCCTTGTTTTCGACGGTCTACCCATTGTTGCTGCTTCGTTTCTTCATGCTTGCCATACGGTATACCTGTGCTCTGCGCTAATTGTACACTGTTAAAAGGAAGCAAAATTGCAGTTGTGTCTGTATCACAGTCACGAAGATACTGTATCGTCCTTTCGCCAAACGGAAGCGCATCTATAAGTCCTTTTAGCTGTTGATAATACATATTTGACATCTCACAATTATAATCCCCTGCAACATCAAGGATACTATCTGTATATTCATCCAGCTTATTCATATCTTCTGCCAGAAAGCACACGAATACCTGCACTAAAAACATCTTCTGATTGCCATAATCCATCGCATTGTTATAAGCATCAATTACCTTTCTATTCTTTGCAATCTGTCTTGGGAGCCGTTCTGCTGCACCTTCCTTGACACTTCGCTTGCCTGACCACAGATTCGCACTGGTCTCTACGCTGTCATCCTTTCTCTCAATTAGTTTTCTTGCTTCAGAATTTGAGACTGCAACTATATCACAGGTTGCAACGAGATTCGTATGAACTTCGGCAAGCCGTGTGAAAAAATCATCCTGAATACTTGTACCCCACGTGCGGAGTAGCATGCTCCGTCCCACCATATTGTTTAACTCAAAAAAATCAGCGTATGGTCGAAACATATCTGGTGCTAATCGATCAATAAATTTTCTTGTATTTGTCGCTGCTCCCTTGTCTGAATTCCATGCAAAGTTGTATTCTGATTCACGTCCGGCATGCAGGAAGCTATGCAGCACTTCACCTCGTCGATAGATAGTCTGCGCTTTAATTCCAGAATTAAATGTCAAGAACTTCTTGTTCAGATCTCTTTCCATCCGGCTAAAAAAATTCTCTGCCTTTTCTTGATTTTTCTTGGCGATCGAAAATGTAAGAAATTTGTTTTGGATAAATCCTTTGTCACCTTGAATATCATCATAACGTAACCGATTATAAGCCATTCGGATATAATCATATCCATCTCCTACTGTTGTTGGTAAAAGTATTTGATGTAATCGATCTTTCTTGTTCATCCGGCGGTTTAGAAGAGTTATCTTCATTGATGCCTTAGAACTATCCAACGTATTAAGAATCTTTTCCCAACTGTCATATACTGTTATTCTCTCTTCGTTGGCTGCTGAATTATAGTCAATATCTTTTATATCATATGTCATGCTCCATCTATTTCCAGCATGCTTAAACATACCATTTTCACAGATTTGTTTAATGGGTATAATATCCTGACTTCTCGTTTTTTTCGTTCGGTCCTGTGTCAGGTCGTTCTGCATTATTGTTGTCACTGCCATTATAATCTTCCCTCCTTCCTCTCAGCACAAGCGGATGCCTATTCATCCGCCATGTCGAAATCATTGCTCTTATAATCTGCCACACGTTCATCCCGTCAACGTTAACGAATCCAAAGCTGCAGATAAATATAATCACTACGGCAACAACCGGCAGCTTAAAAAAATCAGGCACCGGAAGGACATAATATGTAATTGATCCCGCGATCATGCCAAGCGTAATACTAACTACCTGCCCTGGAGTAAATCCAAGCATGGATGTCTTTATTTTTAATATTTCTTTATTCGATTTTGCTTCAAGCATATAACCACTTCCCTTCTAAATCATAAATTAAGTTTCTGGTGAATCCATGAATCGGCACCCTTAATCATGCCAGCCATTACCAGATACAAAAATAGCATCTGGGATAAATAAGCCCAGAGTACCTCTGCCTTTTTCGCTTCAAGCTCTTTGCTTGACATTCCCCATTGTTCCCACCAGTCCGAAAATTCTTCTTCTGTCATATCTTCTTTTAACTCTGCAATCTGCTCCGTCTGCACTGTATTAAAATCGAAATTATTTGCAAACGCCGAAAAAATCATACATACAACGACAATCACAACCCCCTGCAGACATACTCCAACAAACGAACGTAAATAAGCTGCAAAAGTGCTTCTAAGTGGTCCTGCAGCACCGCAAGCAAGCGCAAGCGGTGCTACTGCGATATGCAGATAGATATTAAATAATCGTCCATATACAACCATGATAATCGTAAAGCCACATACCAGAATCACAAGTGAAAAAATCAACGTGACAATAAAGAACAGGGTCGCTTTTGTTGCTCCAAGCCCCGCTGTCGCAAGCTTAACCTGCTGAGGAAGTTCTACCCATGACAAATCAAGGAAATTGGTTCCATTTGGACCGGTAACAGTCTGTAAAATTTCCTTAAAACACCAAAAGATTAAAAGTAAGACATATTTTCCCCCCTGTAATAATGTTGCTGTAATACACAAGAGGATGAATGTCCATGCGATTGAACTTGCTCGTCTTGTTTTAATAAATTCCCCACTGTCGTGAATTAGTGCGAGATAAAATCCAATAACTAAAATAGATACTGCAGGTCCCATGAGCGCATCATAGATTTTGCTGACAACTTCCCATATCGTTCCATTTTGATACGATATGGGATCAAGCATTACAACGTCATACAACTGGCTCATCCACGCATCAAAAAACGCAATCGATGCTTGCAGCGTTGCTAATATCCAGTTCATAGGCATTCTCCTTTATTTATGATGTAATCCAATCCGCAATTTTGGGACCAAATGAAATGACTGCTCCTACAATCATTGCAATAAATCCACCAATTCTCTGATCCATTTGATGTGAGAACCATGAAAACCCAAAAAAAGCTAACCCTAAAATAAACGCTGCCCATCCAGCAAATTTTACTAACTCCGATAGTAAGCTCTTACCTCTTGTGAGGGGTTTGATAGCATCTTCTGGAACATCTTCTTGCTGCACAACTGTCTGTACCGTATTACTTATCTGCAAATTTACAGAAGTTCGTCCTGCTGCATGAGCCTCTTTCGGGGTATAAAAAAAGCAGCCCATAAGGACTGCTAACATTCCGAACATGTATAAGATCACGTTCTTTCTCATTTTCAATTTTTTATTCATATAATTTTTTTCCTCCTATTCAAATCTTATGCTGCCAGTTTATCCAGCAGCTCTTCTTCGCTCATTACTACGCCATCTGCTTCAATCTCATCCACCCGGACAACTTTATTTCTGTCTTTCTTGGAGATATTCCACTGCCATTCCATATGTGCCTTTGCCTGCTTAGTGCTACCCCAGTCGTAGATCTTCGCCGGATCTTCCGTTCTTGTCAAATTCTTACCTTCGGCAATCATGTAATAATTAGGGTGCTGATTCATATTGTACTTTTCGTCCTTTAAAGCATTTTCACCTTCGATAATCAAGATTGCAAGCTTGTTCGATTTTCTTCGCATTTCGTCAGGTGTCATTAAATCTCGCTGTGTAGGTGTATATTGCACGGTATAATTTGCATTTACACCATGCGATTGACTGGTCGATCTTGACATGACCGTCTCTTTACCAACCAATGATGAGAAGTATTCGCAAGTCTCTTTTTCGTTACTGCCAAGGAACAGCCATTCTGAACAGTCTCCCAGAATTGTTTTATGCAATGTCTCAAAAGTCTTTTCAATCTGGCTCTTATCTTGCAGCACAATCGCGAACGAAATGTTACGAGATCTGGCTGTTGATAAAATCTTATGATAATCGTCCGGTAATGCAATATTAGCAAACTCATCCATCAGGAATCGAATGTGAATCGGTAATGGTCCATCGTATACATCATCTGCAAGATCATATAATTGTTGAAACATTTGTTGATATAATGTGCCAATCAGGAAGTTTAAGCTTGCCTTGCTGTCCGGCGTTACACAGAACAATGCTGTCTTTTGTGTTGCAAAGCTTCGTATATCAATATCATCTGTGATTGTAAGCTTTTGTAATGCCTCCATATTGAAATACGCTAACTTGGACGATAAAGTAGACTGAATGCTCTGCAGTGTTTTCGCGCCGCCCTTGTGATAATCCTTATAGTAACCCACTGCAATGTGCCCCGGCTTTTCTTTTTCGAGTTTTGCAAAAATCATGTCTACTGGCGACATAAAACCATCCTCGTCCGACACTTCTGCAGCGTGAAGAAGCTGCAATACTGTCGCTAAGTTCTGCTCTTCCTCCGGCGCTTCGTGATATAGTAAGAAACAAAAAGCCATCATCAAGTTTTTCGCCATTTCATCCCAATACTGATCCATTTTCTGGGTGTTTTTCTGCTCCTGTGAAGCGAAAAAGTTATTGACAAAATCGAGCACATCCATGTCATTTCGGAAATATACAAATGGATTGTAACATGCAGATTTTTCCGGCTTAGACACATCGAATACAATGACTCGATATCCCATTCTCTTGAGCATATCCCCACATTTTTTTGCAAGTTCTCCCTTTGGATCGGTTACAACAAAATTACAATTCATTTGCATGATATTAGGTATAATATAACCTCTTGACTTCCACGTACCGGGACCTCCAAAGATAATTGTATTTCCGTTTTTCCCATGCCTGTAAAAATCAAATCCAAGTCTTGCTTGACTGGTAAGAATCATGTTCTGCATCTCCTTTGGAACTCCGGGAAATACTATTTCTTTTGCAGCATATTTTCGGTTGATCTCTTGGATTGTCGCCCATCGGGATGATCCCTGCTCTTCACCATCTCTGGTGTTCTTTAATGAATCACAAATCATAACCCCTATAAAGAAGTATATTGCAGTCCCGATCAGCACGATCTTTGGCGTCTGTTCCACAAAAAAAATCCGGAATGGGTGAATACTTAAATCCCTTTCCAGATTATCAATAAAATAAATTAAACCATTGTGAGTTATGAATGGTGCCGCCCGGATCAATCCGTATAAAACAAACGGATACATCAATACCAGTACAAGCACCAGCGTTTTTTTACGTTCCTGCAGCATGGCGATCGACCTCCTGCTCCATCTGTGCATCTCTCATACAAATCTTCTCCATCGGCATTCTGATATCTCCGTCGATTGTCTTATTGATCCGTGCAAGGCGTGTCAGTTCATTCTTTGCTGCACGTTCTCCCATTTTGATTAGGCGATCAGGAAGATTGTCAATATTAACTGCAGCCGTACTCACGTTGTATTTACTGGCGAGCGCATAGGCTGCAGTGCAACATGTAAAATGGTACTGTGCCCGGTTATAAGTCATTGTTGTGTCCTTCATCTGACTATGACAGATGGCATGTCCCATCTCAGTTGCTATCGCAGTAAAAAATTCGTCTGCGGGAACCTTTCCAGACCGAACAACATATATTACCTTATCTTTAGGTGAGTACATCGCACGTGCGCCGCTTACATTTTTAATCTCATCCACGACGCTGACCGGAATTTCATTTCGCGTCAGTAAGGATTCAAGCGCCTGTTCGCTTGTTGGTGAGACAGGCTGATAACTGTAATTGGTGTCGTTGACATCATACATATACTTATAGTGATACCCGGCAGGTTCCCGGCTGTTTTCAAGATAGATTACCTCTCCATTTTCGTCCTTATCCGGTTCCCAGATGGAATATGCACCGGCTGTCTGGTTGATCGTAACACCCTGTCTTTCCCAGGTGTCCTGCGCTTTCAGCATTGTAAATGGACGTTCTTGACTTTGGTACATAAGTAATAGCTGATTGTTAACTGAATAATCAGGACATTTCGATATAATATCCAGATACATTTTAAGTGCTGCAGGATCAGATAACGTCCATTTCGCCATCTGTCCGATCCAATTATTGTCTAGCTTCATGATTTTTCACCTCCTTGATTGTTTGTGCTGCAGTATCGAGCATTGACTTTTCTGTTGTTCTTCCTCGTTCCGGTTCGCGCATCATATCCGCGATCATCTGACGTTCCTTACTCGTAAGCTTCACGCCGTCATCCCGTGATACGATTCCGTTTTCGTCAACTCTGTATCCCGATACATACATCTGCCGGATGAAATCTTCTGATAATTTTCCATTGACAAGCATCTCCTGATCGACCATGTATTGAATCTTGTCGACGTCGTTCATCTGCTCTGCAGTCTTGCCCCGGAAAAGCTGCTCTCCGTTTTCATTGTATCTCGTCACTGGTCTGTCCCAGCCGATATCGACGACGATCGGTTCTGCTCCATCCGGCAGATCGCTCATAGATGCTTCTCGCAAACTTCTCGCTCCGGCGAACATGTCACGTGCGCTTTCCTGCGCCTGTTGATAATTGTTAACTTGATCCATCACACTTTCGCGCTGATTAAAACTGGTTGATGAGCTGCCGAATGCTGGTTCTTCCTCCGACAGCTCCTGATTGAAATTTGGCTCGTCGTGCTCTCTTTCGTTCTTATTTGGACTCATCATGTCCTGCATCAGCTCCTGCTCCGGGGTTATATTCGTAGCATTTGCCTTTTCTTCTTCATTCACGTCCATATTGATACCGCCCTGAACTTGTCCGATTCCCAGATGTTCGGCAATCCGGTTGATTCTCGGACTGTCGCTTTTCTTGACGATCAGATCGTAAGCTCCATCCTGATTCATTGCTACGCAGTACTGGATACCGTACTTTTTCGCAAGCTGTGCAAATTCTTTCATCTTTGCTTCCGGTACGACGTAATAATCAAGCGGCTCGCCAGACTGCATAAGCTGCTTCATCCGTGTTTTTCCGGGCGAATTTCCCGGTGTTTTTGCAACGGCTGCAATCATTGCTGCGATATTTTTTGCAAATGCACCTGATAATCGACAAGCGTAATTGATACCCTCAAGCGCAAAGGTCACGATCATCTCTGCTTCTCTTGATCCTTCCATTACTTATCCCTTCTTTCCTGATTTTTGCTTATAGAAAGCACACTGCTCTTTTTTACAGTAAAGTGCATTTAATGCCATGCACCGGTCTGTTTTTTCCTGATATGCAAAACAATCCTCCTGCAGCTTACAACTCTCGCTCTTTTTGTTCATGCTCACGCCCCCTTTCCAATTCTCTTACTTTTTGTACTTTATCCTTCATCTTCTGGCTGTTCTCTTTGATATCTTTACACCAGTACAACTTTTTTCTACAGTCTTTGATTTTTTCACTTAGATAGTCCCTCTTTTCCATCAATGCCTGCTTATTGTCACCGGCAGCCCGTAGCCTATTTGTTACATAGTTTTTTTCGTTCTGGTATCGCTTTAAATCCTGCTTTATCTCATATTCCACGTCAACCAGATCCTGCAGCGTCTCAATCTTGTTGCTGCACAGGAATTTTGTTTCCGATCGGATTTTTCTAAGCTTGGTCAGATCTTCCCGGTACAGGTAGTTAACCTGTTTGGCTGTCATATGCTTTCCGGGATAACATCCAAGCATGTAACAATAACGTATATACAGTGCCTTAAATCCAGTGATTCTATATCGCGGTCGCTCTGCATATGTGCGCTTTGTTTTTCTTTTTTCCTCCTGTGCTCCCGCAGCTCCTGCCGATTCCTCACTTTGCGAAAATCCCTGCGCATGGATACGCTCCCCGATCCGATTTGCAATTCCCTCTAATGAATATGCTTCTCCCAGTCGTCGATCGATCCGGACAAACCGCTCCTTCCCCGGTGGCTTTAATGTGAAGTATTTCGCGTTTGCTTTGATCGTATAGCCCCGGCTTTTTAACGCAGCGAAAAACTCCTGCAGGTTCCGGCTCTCCGCGATACATTCGTCAATGTCCTGCTTAATAGCTGTCGTCCATGTCGGACGACCTTCCTGGTCCGCCTGATATTCTGCATGATGTTTTCCTTTCATCTTAGGTTCATCTACGACACTTTTTCCATATTGCCGACACAACCGGTCGGATTCTCTTGCCATATCTTTCCAGCGTACATCCAGCTTTTTGCCTGTCCGCCAGGAAACGCTATTGATAACGAAGTGATTATGGATATGCGCCGTGTCAAGATGTGTGCATACAAGCACCTCATAATCGTCGCCCCACAGCTTTTGTGCAAGCTCCACCCCAATCTTATGCGCTTCCTCCGGCGTCACTTCCCCCGGCTTGAAGCTCTGGTATCCATGCCATAACAGAATGCCGCCTTTTTTGTGGTAATGTGTCTTGGTTAACATCATCTGGTCTCTGGCATATTCCGGTGAACAGTTAATGCCGGACACATACTTTTTCTGCTCTGTTTTGATTGCTTTCGCTGCATAATCAAGTACATTCGCCATGTCGTCATTTTCGTCATGGTATCCCGCCATCGTATAATCGATGACGTCCTGAAACTGTTGGCGCTCTATCTGGTTGTATGTCTCATCTGTCTCCACATGGATATTTAAGACTGTCTTCCCTTCATTCGCTGCATAATCGATCACCTGCTTAATGTCCGATCCTTCATGGATTGTCCAGATCTTAGTTACTGCCAAGCTCCTCACACTCCCTGTCCCTTGCGTTAAGCATGGATATAAGCTCTGACCGGATCTCAATGCTCCGCATGTTCCTGTCCAAATCGCCGAAATCATACCACTGCAGATCATGGATCAGATCGTCTACTTCTCTTCTCTGGAACGGCTCTAAAACGCTTTTCTGTATCGTAAAGCAAAGCTCATCGAGCTTCTTTGCTTCCTCCGCGTATTCGTTTGCATTGACAAGCCCGGTCGCGTTCGCCACGTGTGCGATCTGGTTGATATTAACCCCGATCTTATGCAGCTCTGTTGTAAGTGCATCGAAGGTTTCCTTCGGAAGCTCGATTGGGATTGTATTCATAATTAAATCCCTAATTAAGTGCACTTCCTTCCGGTATCCGCCTTTTTCCATCAACGCTTTTAATGCCTTATTTTCATAGTCTGTTACCTCAATGTGCTTTTGTACCATTTTCTGTCTTGTTCTATTCACCTCGTATCACCTGCCTTTCTTCTTTTTTCCGCCCGATCGGCGCGCCATTTTTTAGGTAATCATTGCAATCCTTGTATCCTTCCGGTGGTGGCTGGTTATATACCTTATAGCCGTCTTTTTCGAGCACCAGTGACAGTGCCCTGGCTGCCAGCTTCCCCGGTCCATCATTGTCTAAGTGCAGACACACCGTATTTGTATAAGGCAATTCGTTGAAGTGCTGCTGCAGCGCAACCGGGATTTTGCTTTCTGCTAGATTTTCCCTCGGCTTATAGATTCCGCACAGGGCGATCATGTTGTGCCCCTTATAATCAACTCCCATCTGTTTCATCAGGGTAGCATAGCTCAGCATGTCAATCGGTGCCTCGAAAAGATGTACCACGCTATTTCTCACGTCCCAATCTTCCGCGCGTGCCTGAAATGGGAACCGCCGGTTAGATCCGGCTGTTGTATTCTTAAACTCGCCTTTCGTTCCTCGCAACGCAACCAGCTTCACATTGCCGTATGCGTCGTGACCGACGAAAGCAATATTGGCATACTGATTGGTCAGATAGATCTCGCCTCGATCTACGAAGTCCTTCACGATCTCACGATCGATGCCTCGCTGATCACAGAGATAGTCATAGATCATATCTTTGTTTTTTGATCGTTCCGGTATATACAGCCCCTGTTCTTTTTCTTTTGGTACGTCCTGCGGAATCACCGGCTCTTTTATCGCGGTCTGTCCAAGGATCTGTCCGACTGCATCCACTAGAGACATTCCTTCCACTTTGGTTAGATAGTCAAGAGCTGATCTGCCACCCACGCCTTGGCTCCACCAGTTCCACAACCACTTTCCGTTATGATAGTTAATCTTCAAGCTGTCGTGACTTTTAAGTTGATAATATCCATCCTTTAGTTTCACTAAATCCCAAGGCTCATCGCTCTGCTTGTATGTGAGAAGATCCATCTCACGTGCGTTTTTCAGATCTTCTTTTGTTACATAAGCCATTCGGCTTCCCCCTTTCCGTTCTTCCTACACTGCATGCAAAAATGCCATATCGATGAAGTCTATGTCACTCATCCGCGCAAGCTTATCAACTGCGCTTTCCGCAATCAGCCTGATTTCCTCATCCATATCCGCTGTATCCTTCACAATAGCTTTAATCAATGCTAATCGATCATCCACCGGCATGTAGCATGCCAGCAGCTCATTTTCTTCTGCATTAAAAATCATCCTCTTGTCACCTCCCAATTATCATATTGTCGGACTAATTTGGGATCATATTCCGGCGGTTTTGGTATCTGTGGATTGCTCTGGTAGTTAAGCGCCAGTCTGCAGTTTTCCGCCCATTCATAAATCATGTCCTCGTACCGCTGCTGTCGTAACGTGCCAGTCTTTCCTACTGCATTTTCGTTTCTGGCTAATGTCATGACTTCCAAGATCTGTACGTGCCGCTTTAAGTAAGTGCATAGATCCGGCGATACATCGAGATAGTCCAAAAAATTCCTACGTCCTGTGCCTAATTCTGCGCTGTCAATGAATTTCTGTGTCATGCCAAGATATGTACATTCGATCGACAACCGGACATATCCGGTTTCTCCGGCAAGCCGCAAACCATTTTCCAACGATCTTAGTTTCACGGTTGCTTCATAAATATTCATATTACTTCCCGGCATAAGCTTGTCCGGCTCTGTACTTGTTAAAATCGTAACCATCGCCCAGCTTGTGTCCGTCATATCTTTGGAGAAACCTGCCTGCTCCCTCACATCGTCTTGGTTAACCGGGACGATAGAAAGGGCGGTACCCGGTAACTCCGGTAAGCTATCCGCTAACATCTGCTTCATGCTATACTCGCTCTCTTCGCCCTTATATGCTGCCACTGCAGTTATACGCTCCTTATCTCCATCAATCCGGCTGTCTGCGACATAGACCGATGCCTCCGGGTGTCCCTGATCCGCGAATGCTTCCTTAACATCTTGTGCAATCTCTTCCTTAGATTTCCCTTTGACTGTCAGCTCCGGCTCTTCCATCGCGCGCTCAACATCTGTGATGATTGCTTTCGCCGTCTGGCTGATTGTCTGCATACTCTGCTTCAATAGGTTAATATCCTGTCTGCCAGCCCACGTAGCAACATAGCCAAACGTATAGTCCGATGTGTCAAGACCGAAGTGGCTGCATACCACATATGCAATCGATTCTGCTTCCACTTCCTTCTGTTCCCGGCTCTTGTCCGTATCGCCACCATGAATCCGCGCATGCGCGGTCTCATGAAATGCAGTTTTTAGCGTCTGCGCTTCACTCATTCCTTCTTTGATTATTATTTTTTCCTGTGTAAAATTACACCAGCCTTTTGCGCTCCCCTCCACCGCCCCAATTTCGATCGGATATGGTGCAGCCTGCCTTGCAGCATTAAGAAGCTGCTCATAACGACTCACATCACCGGTTAATTCTGTTATGATCTGCGGAAGCGGCTTACCCTCCGTCTGTGATACATCAAACACAGAAACCGGACGGAATTTGATGGTTTCTCTTTCCTCTTGTATTACCTTGCCGTCTGCATCCCTTCTGTCCGTATCGATCTTAATCTTAACTTTCATCGGTGCGAGTATCGTGATCGATTTCTCGCCTCTTTTAACGTGGCGATCAAAATTGCGTATCCAAGAATTGTAACCGGCGACTGCGGTTGCATCCGGCATTTGCATTGCAATTAAGACTTGATTATTTGCAGAGTATGTGTGAAACTTACTCATCACCTGCAGATAGGTAATATATTTTTCACTCGTGAAAAATTCAATCACACCGGCTTCCAGCTTATCCAGCGTCTGTTTCATCTTTTCTGATTGTGCCATCCACTTTCCCCCTTTCATCCAACCTAGTTAACTTATAAAAATTTTCCTCCAGCTTAATTATCTTAAAACCATTTCTTTTCAATAAATCTGTACAATCTGTTTTGGGATCTGTTATAAATATAGGTCCCTCTCCGCAAGGCCCCTCTTTTGAAAATAAATGTTTTATAAGATTATTAGCATACTCATCTTTTTCCTCTGACATCCGGTATCTCCTTTCCAATAACACAAAAGCCACCCTTTCGGATGGCTTCTGTGACTACATGTTACTTATACTTTTTCTTCAATACGATCATAACTACGATTCCTGCTGCAGCGATGATCCCCAGTGCGATCGGTATGATCGGCTTAACCGGATCTCCGGTTTTTGGTACGTTTGGTTGGAAAATGATTGTCTGCCCCTGATCTTTAATATCCGCATGAACTGCAATCAATTCTCCGTCCCGATATAGAAACTCGAAAAATACGATGCTTCTCCCGGCAAGCTTCGTGGCATCGATCGTATATGGTACATCCACCGATCCGGTTTCGCTCGTCGCTGTAAATTTCATTCCCGCTCCAACGGCTTTTCCGTCTTTTGTAAGCTTATCTCCGCTGTTGGAGTATACCGGATATCCGGATAATTCGTACTCGCCCGGAACAAGATTTCCGTAATATACCTTATCGATCAGCTCCACGGTTCCGTCTGCTTTCAACACTTTTTTACCGTTTTTATCGGTCGCGGTTGTATGAATCTCTGGCACCTTCAATTTATTATCTACCGTAAGCTCATACAGGATACCCTCTGTAACTGTACCATCATCATTCAGCAGTTTTGTCCGCTGTCCATCCGCTGCAAGTGTGACCTTGATTGGATCGGCTTTGACATATTCTGCCGGCGTTTCCTCTTCGATCCGGTACTTGCCAAGCGGCAGCTCCTTTGTTACAGCATTGCCATCCTGATCGGTTACGATTGTATCTACAAGAGCATCTTTCAGATACAAAGTATCGCCTGATCCGTCCGGAGCAAGAATGTCCTCATTTGCATATACCTTAAAGGTTATTCCGGCAAGCTTCACCTTGGAAGTTTCAAATTCCTTTGTCGTCTCGTTATAGATCCGCTTCTCACCGTTCTTGTTAATCTTGATTGTGCCCTGCAGACTTGTGTTATCGATCTCGTACTCGAATACACCCATGTCTGTGACCTGTCCTTCCGGCGTTTCATAGATCTTATAGACTGCATCCGCATCGATCGTGATATCGTAAGACTTTGTCTGCAATTTATTATAATATCCGTTCGGACACTCGCTTTCTTCAATCCGATACTTGCCCGGCATGAGCGTTCCCGGTGTCATAAGCTCGCCATCCTTTGTCTTAAATTCAGATACCCCATCAAATGTCACATAATCATTGTCGTCATAAGACCAGATCTTGAATGTTGCTGAATCTGACAAAATCTTCTTTCCTGTTGCGTCATCTTTCTTGATAAGCTTCAGATAAGCCTTAAAACTCCTGTCTGTGAAATATCCAAGCTTCACCGGTTCGTCAGAGTTTTCTGTGATATTCACGGTGAACGGATCGACTGGGTGGAAGTTCTTCGGAACTGTCGTCTCACATACAATATACTTGCCATAAGCAAGCGGTACAGACTTCGCATATCCATTTTCGTCGGTGAAAAGCTCTGTGCTGCCATCAGCAGTCAATGTAACCGCTTTTTTTGCATCCCAGATATATGAGATTCCTGTATCATCCTTTACGATGATCTCTCCATCTGCAGCCTTATAATCATCTGCTACAAGAGTCAGACTGTTTACAGGACATGCGCTGAATCCTGCATTTGCAAGTGGATAGGTAGAGTTATTTTTTCCTTCTGCAAGCTTGATTAACTCAAATGGCTGAGACTTCTTTGTGTTCGGTATGGTACGTGCGTTCTCCACATCTACATGTGGAATACCGCTTGGATTATCTGTGATCTTAAATGTGTGAATTGTATCATCCAATACATATCCCTCTGGTGCCTGAATTTCCTGTACAGTGATAGTACCAAGAGGAATTATTGCTACTCCATAATTATCATAATATAAAGGATCGCTATTTTTTTGTATGCATTTAGAATCTCCTATATCCGCTTTTCCTAGATCATTTGTTTTTATGTACCATGTTCTAACTGCACTCTTTCCCGCCTGCGCTGGATCGGTATCCATCTGGATATCATAATATTTGATAGCAAAAATACAACCTTCCAACAGGACTGTTCCATTGGAATCTTTTTTCTGCACCAATACAGAAGCAGGATCGTTTCCAGCTTCCTCCGGCACATTGAAGGCTACCGGGATATCACTGTCTACTTTTTCTCTGTAAACATTATTGTTGATTCTGTATCCTGGTGATGCTTTTGTTTCCTTCACGTAATAGGTACCGTATGCAAGATTCCCGACGGAACCATTACCATTGGCATCTGTTGTGATCGTCGCAACTGCATTCTTTCCCGCCTGTGCATCCGCCATTGTCTTGAAGATGCCAAATTCTGCACCTTTCAGACTATAACACGAGTTACCATTTGTGATTTCCGGCGAAGCTGAATACTTGTGGATTTTAATACTGCCGGTACCCTGTGCGGTTGCGGTCACGCTTGCACTCTTGGAGAGAGATTCGTTCGGTGATGCAAAACATGCATCCTGATAGGATGTATTCTTAAAGATACGTGCTGCATAGTTCGATACACCATTTTTATCCCCATCTCCGTAATACTTTGTATGACTGGCACCGGTGCCGGTCTTAGCAGTAAATGCAAGCTTCTTGCCCTGCATATTCTTATAACTTGCCTTAATTGTAACGGTCTGCCCGAATACGTGCTGTGTTACATCTGTGTTTGTAAAGGTATCTTTAATCGTTCTAGTCGTCGATGTAAGTGCACCATAATCAGCTGTAAATGCAGCCTGATTAGACGCATCTGCCGAGATTGTCAAATAGTCATAATAGTTAGTGCCATTCACATTTAGCTTTGTGCCGGAATGTTTTACTGTGACAGCTCCGGTACTCGCATTTGTGAGAAGCTTGTTACACATGCCGGTCGAGCTGTACACGACACGGAAAGTGACGTTGCCAGAGGCATCCTTATAACCATCTGTCAGTTCACTTCCATTGTAATTTTCCCATGCATTTTTTGATACGTTATACACCTGCGTTGTGATTGTCTGTTCCGGCGTATAGGCTGCCGTTGCATCGATATAATTTCCAACAACCTTAAAATCCTTATACTGGTCATACCAGCGGCGGGCATTGTCGGCGATTGACCGTAAATTAATAAACGCTGAATTAACACTTTCCCCGCTTACCTTTCCTCTGACTGCTCTGATATCGCAGTCAGACACTGTACTATGCACGGCTGCCTGTGTCATGGCTCTTGCTTCGTCCTGTGTCATGGCATAGACGCGACCGGCAACCATGATACCCATAACCGGCTTTCCATCTATGATATAAGTACCGTATGTACCTCCATCCTGCGTATTTCGTCCGCTTCCATCCGCATTCGGATCTGCTTTCTTGCCTCCATAGGCAAACATCAACAACGCAATATCTGCTGCAGTATCCCGATCAGACAGCCACTGTCGGCCCTCCTTGTATGCCGTATCAGATTTAGCTGAGCTTTTCGTTGACTGCATGCAATAAGCTTCTGTCTCCCGTCCGGATGCATCTTTTGCTACGAGCGCACCATGCAAAGTCGGTGTGTAATCGGTTGCCGTAACATTCACATAATCAGCGATCACCCATCCATCCCAATACCGGCTATGGATATAGACCGTCTCGCCTGTGTCGCCAATATCCTGTACTGCAATTCCGTCCTCCTGCAGCCCTTCTTCCGTAGTTGCTTCTGCATCTGCATCCGAATTGGTTGCTGTTACTTCCTCTGCCCGGATATTGTCAGGCAAAGAAAAAGCCGCGGTTACAGATAGAACCACGGCTGTGAGTAGTGCTGCTATTCGTTTTTTTCGTTTTGATAGCATCTCTCTTCCTCCTTTATGATTTATTTTTTTATATAAACAGCCTGCCTGATACAGACTGGAGCTTTCTAAGCGATCAAAAGAAAGCATCAAAAAAGGAACAGTCCTTAGATTGTTCCTTTTACTTTACCTATTTATTTTGCTATTGCACTTCGTAATAGCCATATTCTGGTTCTGTGACAGTTTCTGTCCCTGTAACCGTTTTTTCCTGCAATCCACCATAAAAATTATTATATTGAGAGCCATCTGTTAAATGCCGTCTTGAATGGCACCACGGATCTTTTTGTTCATCACCCTCTATATATTCATCACAGTATATTTTCTGATTGCAGCCAAAGCAATACCAATATTCCCTTATTTGTATTATTTCCTTCGTCTCAGTATATGCCGGTTCTGTCGCTACCCATACGACCTTGCGTGTTGCCGGTGCAGGATCATCGCTCCAGTATCCGTCCCGGATTGTGAATGTTTCTGTTTTTATCGTTCCTTTTTTGTTTACACCGCAGCTACAGATCACATTGTATTTCGGATCCCAGAATGCGAAATGCTGCTCCATTTCTTCTTTTGTTCTGTAAATATTATTGCAGCTATCACACTGATAATATGTCACCGTCACGGTCTGCTCTGCAATCCATGTTGGCTTGCTAGTATCTGTGCTAGGCTTGGTGCTGCTCTGATTGTTTCCCGGATTTTCTGTTGATCCAGAAGCATTCGCGTCATTGAAGCTCTTGGATGTCGTCTGCGTGATGCCTTTTACGGTTGCTCCCGGTGCTGCAGCTCCCTTTTTCACAAGCATGATCTGGATTGCTTCGAGCCGCTTTCCATAACCGGCAGTTCCGGCACTCTCGCCGTTCTTCGCCCAGCCCATCCAGCCGAAGGTCTGTGCATGTACCCGGTAATAAATATCGTAATGCTGTGCCAGTTCTCCGGTCAATCTGATCCGGATTGCTTCGAGCCGCTTTGCCTGTCCGCTTGTCCCTGACAGTGCTCCATCACTTACCCAGTCCATCCAGCCATAGGTCTGTACGTGCGTCTGGTACTCGACGCTGCCGTTGTAGCTGCTCCGCGCATCGATGCTGATCGCTTCGAGCCGCTTTGCCTGTCCAGTCGTTCCGCTTACGCTCCCATCCTTCGCCCATCTGGTTTCCCATCCATAAGTCTGCCGGTGTACCCGGTAATTGATGCTTGCTGCTGTCTCTACTGTATTCTTTGGTATGATCTGAATTTTAACCTCTTCCAGTCTCTTTGCTTCTCCTGTCGTTCCGGCGAGTGCTCCGTTATATACCCAGCCCTGATTGTCACCGTAAGTCTGGATATGCACCTGATACCGGATATCATAGTGCTGTGCCAGTTCCCCGGTCAACCGCATCTGGATCGCTTCAAGCCGCTTGGCTTCGCCTGTCGTCCCGGCTGGCTGTCCGGCAGTTAACCAATTTGTCCAGCCGTATGTCTGCCGGTGTACCCGGTACTGGATCGTTCCTGTATATCCTGATTCGTTCTGCAGGTTGATCGTCATGGATTCCACCCGCTTTGCCTCGCCTCTGGTTCCAAGCACCAGCGTATCAATGCCGTTTTCCTTCACGATTTTTCCGTTTGTGTCGCCGTATGTCTGTACGTGCGCCTTACCATAGATGCTGATTCCTGCAGCAGCTTTACTGTTTATCGCCGGAAGCTGCGTGACCATCAGCACGGCTGCAAGTGCAGCAGTTACAATTCGCTTGATACCTTTCTTCATAATGATTCCTCCCATCCATTCATGTCATCTGTTTTTAACTGTCTTGATTATAGCATAAATGTATGTAATAAAAAAATGTACAATTTAATAGATTGTACATTTTTATTATGCCTATCCGAGGAGAATAAGAATCAACAAATTGTTTTTCTATTACTTGTTTTCCCGTTCAAAATCTGGTAAATTGTGAACTTTCTTATTTTCCCCAATCTGTTTATTTATAAAATTTTCTTCGATGTAATTATATACCTTCTCGTTCAGATACTCTACCTGATCAAGAACATCCTCCGTGTCTCTTTTGCTTGCAATATAGAAATCATCATAATCGGATGCAGTTCGTATAAGTTCTATGGATGCATATAATTTATAATCTGCTTTATTAAATTCCGTATTATCTTCATAAATAAAATACCTGTTAAACAGTTGTAATATGCCATTATGTGTATTAGCATCTTTTCCTTTAATTGCAAGCAGCGCTTTAAGTGCCTTTTCCATTGAGTAGTATGCCCGGTTATTTGCTGACTTATAGCTTCCCTGCTCATATAAGTTACATGCATCATTATATAATTCCCTTGATGACTCCAACCGCAGCTTTACAAGTTCTCGCATTTCTTCATCTGTCATATAACAGTACCCTCCTTTGATATATTTTTATAAAACGCATACCAGCTTTTTTTCCCAATATATTCACTGTATGGAATACATATGAAATTAACAACAGCGAAATACTCCATCGCAATATCTGTGGCTATTTCTGCCAGCCCCATTCTGTATGTTGCATTTTCCTCTCTTCCAGTTTTTGTAAGAATCGCAATATCAATATCTGAATCTTTATCATAATCTCCTCTGGCGCATGAACCAAATAAAATAATATCCTTAACGTTATCTCCCATTAACTGCCTGACAGGATCTTTTATCTCTTCTACTATTTTTTTAATTGTTTTTTCGTCCAATTCAAAGAAATCCTTCATACAAATCACCTTCTCTATCTTCCATGCCTGCCACCGTGTTCTCTCTCTTTGATTTTTTCCCTGAGTGCCTTATTTTCTTTCTGTAATTTTTTGATCTGTTCCTGTGCCTGCTGAGATATTTCGCCATTCTCATTTGTGAGTGTTCCCACCTGCTCCCTTAATGTTTCATTTTCGATCAAAAGTCTGTTCCGATCGCTGATTGTTTCCTTATAGTCTTTAGTGAAATTATTCATTGTCACTGCCAGATCACGTTGTTGAGCAGTAAACAATGCATATGCATCATCTTCTCTTTTATATCTATCCTTAATCGTTTTGTAATTTTCTTGTATGCATGATTCCAAGTGGGAATGCTGTTCAGTCAATGATGCTTTACCGCCTCTTCCAATACTTTCCATCACATTATTATATTGTGATGATAGCCCATGTTTAAGTGTTTCTTCATCATTCATTCCCAGTTGTCTTATAAGTTTATTTATTGCTTCCGTGTTTTTGTCAATTTTTCCTTTTCTGGCAATCAAAATACCTCCTGCAAAGGAAGAAATTGCTGGTATAATTATTCTAAGTATTTCTATTACTTCGTCCTGCATTGTCGCTCCTTCGATCATAGTTCCGCTGATTATAAATCCACAGAATATAATTATATATTCTAATGCCATTTTACATCCTCCCTTTCGTCTCTGTCAATTTCTTCCTTCAGCTCTGCCTTACGATTTTTGAAGTCCTTTAATGCGCAGAAATATTCAACTATTACAGCAATCAAAAAACCGAATGGGCTTGTCCCCAAAACACAAAATATAGCCAATAAAGCACAAATGCCTTTGTCCGCGTTTACAATCAGTATAACAACAAGCCAAAACAGCAGGACCAAATTGTATGGAATATATGATTTATATAATCGTAATTCGGATCTGACATATTCTTTTCGTTCCCTCTTATAGTTGTCATCGTCGTGCATCTATCGTCCTCCTCGTCCTATCTCGTTCCGGTATCTCCTTGTTGCATCTTTGAAATGCCGAATCATTTTATCTAATTTGATATTCTATATTGTCCTTTGGTAAATAAAATTCATATCTGGTATCATAGAAATTATTAAAAATGTTATTAGCAAATAGGTAATAGTACCATTCTTCAAATTCGGGTTTATAAATTATCATATGTGGTTTGAAATCACCTTCTATTATTTTCACATTCTGTAGCCACGGTTTTTCCATCTTTGTATTGTTATCATCCTGAATCACATATTGACATCTGGTTTCGACGCTGCCATATTTAACCCTTAAATATATTTCCTCTCCTGTGTTCTTGGTATCATAGACATACAAATCGTTATATTCTCCCTTGTCTTGTGTTGGAAGAAACATTCCAATTAATCCGCATATTAAGATATTTGCAACCGCACCGCTCACGATAAATATTCCAATACTTTTTATGATTCTGAATCCCAATTCTGCCTCTTTCGCATGCATAGCATAAAGGATCACTCCTGTAATTGCTACGATCAAATCTATTATCATGATCTATCTTTCTCCCCTTCCTATCTCGTTCCGGCTCCGTTCTTTGTTGATCTCATTTGCAACAATCTGATTTTCAATGTAATCACGGATCAGATTCTCTCCGCCAGAGATTTTATCTTTGAAATACTGCAGCATATCATCTGTATCAATATGCTGCAACGCGGTTCCGACCATTTCATGAATCGTTGCTCCGGGACGTCCGAACTGCTTGTATATGCTCAATGCTTCTTCTGTATTAGTTCTTTCCTGATGCTGTTCCGATCCTTTTATGAACTTCTCGCTTTCCCAGAAATCGTGAATGCTGATAGTTTCGTCATCGATATAAATATCCGTATATCCCTCATCCAGCATATTCTCTTTGATACGTTCGGCTTCTTTATATGTTACGCACTGTCTCGATTCATAATTATAATCAGGTTCCTCTTCGTATCCATCTGCTTCGTACTCATATTTACCACCAACAATATATCCCGGAATCGAAATATGCAGTCCATTATGCAGGATATCCTCTTGGGACTGCAGCTGTCTTTCTGCCGGATCGTATATATACCGGAGCGTATCCTTTCCCTTGCTCCGAATGTCCATATAATATATTATATTTCCTGAGAAATCCGCATCTCTTCGCATCTCAATGTATCTAACTGCGTCGTTCATATATATAAACTCAGCTAGATCATGTTCCTCTATTGCTTCTCCTAGATCTGTAAATTTTCCATATCCAACCACACCTTTATCCATAAACATTCTCCTCTCACATACAAGGAGCAGACCATTAAGATCTGCTCCTTGTCACTATGTTATATTCTTCTCTGATTCTGTCGGTCGTCAATCTGCGGATCCGGCAGTTCCATCTTGATCTCCCTGCTGTCTTTATCAAAGTGATAAATGCTGTTCGACAGGAACTCAGTATCACTCACAACAAACTTGTTAACCTCCATCGCTGTACGCTGCAGCATCTCCGGATCCATTTCATCATTATCCGGGCAGAGCAACACTTCATTGGTACTTGACGGCACGATATAGAATCCACATTCCAGTTCTCCAGCAAGCTGCGTAACCTGATCCTGCGCATACAAGATAGTTGTTGCTCCAGCAATCCTAGGAAGATTGGATAAGACGTAAATTCCTGTGTCCGGGAGTTCTTCCTGCACAAGTCCGTTTGATTCCAAGCTCCTGATAACATCTTCCAGTTTATTTATTCTTACCGGGAATAAAAACTCGGTATTTTTCAACGCTGCAGCATAAAGTTCCTTCTCATTAATTTCAAGCCTTGCTGTGTGATCGTGCGTCACGATTGCACTTGCAATTCCGGTTTCGTCCACACGTACAAGCATCCGGATTGTTACTGCAAGATCCATGTATTTCTTATATGGAACATCCTTAAGCATTTCTTTGTTTTTCTCGTAATTAACAACTTTCAGATAGCAGTTTGAAAAATACTGTTCCTTCTGGTTGAAAATCTCTGTCCGCAGATCATTCGTACTTTCGAGAGAAGCCTTATATGTTTCAGCAATCTCCTTGATGACCGCATCCATGTCCCCGGTGTCCTGGTACTGTCTGTAATACTGCTCCATATAGATCGTTGGAGCAATATTCACATCTTCCCGGCTGATTACAAGACCTGTATGCGGAGTGTTGTTGTTATGTGTTACTTCCTGCAGCTGGATATTGTCAAAGTCATATCCCAACAGGTACTCACCGATATTATCCCGGATCTCATTACAAAAATCGTTAAATTCCATCCTACTGTTCCTCCTTCTTTTCAGCTTTTTCCTTCTTCGCTTCTGCAAGCTTCTTTGCAAATTCCTGCAATGCATCCAGTTTTCTTTCCTTTGGTTCGTACTCAACTGTTACCTTTTCCATATGCGTTCCCTCCTCTCAGTATATTTTTAAGCTTATACTCGTAGGCTTCCATCCGTTTTTGGATGTGCTCCCAAGCTTTTGTTTCCTCGCTTGTCAGTTCCTCCGGCTTTTCTCCAGCAAGTGCCAGATCCTGCAGCTCACTCAATCGTTCTGTCGTCATGTTCCACCACCTTTACTTTCGCCTCTGTATTATCTGTTCTCTGATATTTGCTCTTTACCCAATCCTCATCCAGTTCCTGCATTTGGTAATAGCAGTACAGGGTTGCCCTGACATCTTCTAAACTATCGTGGAATTTTCCATTTCCTTCATATCCGAAGTAATCTGCACAGGTGGTAAGTTTCTGCCACTTGAAATCATTTCGACTTTCGCTCCACTGTCCATAGATCGGCGCAAACTTGACCATCACGTCGTACCATTCACATGATAGAGACTTAAAATCTATATTCCATTTAACCAGCATTCCAACATCAAACGGTCCATTGTATGCTATACAAAGTTGTGCACTTTCAAATATGCCCTTTACCTTTGGAATCAGTTCATGCGGATATGGAGCATCTTTTACCATCTCTTCTGTTATTCCATTTACTTTTTTGGCTTCCTCCCATTGATCAGTCCAATATGGTTTCACATATTCATTTATTAATGTATTACCATCTCCATCAATAATACTGATTTGTAATAACTCATCATCTTCAAAATCAAGACCTGTTGTTTCAGTATCTAATACGATGATTCCGCTTGGATTATTACATGGTATAGACGGATATTGACTGGCACGCTGCATCAGTTCATTTGCAAGTGTACGATAATTATCTTTCATATCCCTTATCTTCTCCCTTAATTTCATCAATTCTTTTGAGACCAACTCATCCACTCCTAAAAGAAAGCGATCTGACTTATCTGCATGTTTCCGTTTGAACAACATGTTTCCTCCTGTTACATCTGCAATTCTCCTCGTTCCGGCTGCGACTTCATCCTTGATTTATCTGCCTGCTCTATTTCAACCAGTTGCTCCTTGTACTTATCTATCTGCTCCATCGACAGCCATTCCGGCTTTCCTTCTTCGGAAAAGCTGTTCCACAGCGCTTTCATGTTATCAATCTGATCTTCCACGTTATCAGCCCAAAGAAAGTCACCAATTCGGTATTTCGGTCCGGAGTCTCCTGTTAAATAGTTACAATCAAATCGCATCCGATCAAGGAACTGATATTTAACAGGACTGTCTGGCGGTTCCCGATCAATCAATCCCTGTATATATTTATCAACCATATCTTATCCCCCCTATTGCTTACTTGAATGGCAGGTCATTACCTGTCAGCCCGGTTGGAATATCAGCGAACCCATCCGCTGATGCATTTCCCGGTTCAGGATATCCCTGACTTTTTTTACTCTCAGCAAATTCCTGTTCTTCTACAACAACCTCTGTTGTATAAACTTTGTTACCATCCTTATTTGTATAGCTGCCTGTCTGAATACGACCTGTAATCGCAATCTTTGTACCCTGCTTCAAATACTTCTCAGCAAATTCTCCGAGCTTGCCGAAAGCTACGCAGGAGATAAAATCTGCAGTCTGCTCATTTCCAGAATTATCTCTTCTCTGGAATCTCCGATCTACGGCAAGCGTGTACCGTGCGATTGCAAGCGGCTCTGCAGCCTGTGAATACCGGACATCCGGATCCCTCGTTAATCTTCCCATAAGTATTACTTTATTCATGTTCTTTCCTCCTTTACATCATGCGGGTATCTAATTCTTTGTTTAACGCTTTGTTAGTCTGGAAATGTAGATTGCTTTCAATCATCAATCTTTCTGCATCGTTACGGCTGACATTCTTTACTATGACTGGAATTGTCTCTATCCCGGCAAGCTCGCAGGCGCGCTTTCTTCTGTGCCCGGCAATCATTTCATAATTTCCATCCTCGTTGATAAAGACAACCGCTGGTTCAATCACTCCATGATCTTTAATGGAATCAACCAATTCCATCATTTTGTCGTCATCCATAGTCTTAAACATGTGCTCCTTGAAAGGCACAATCTGATCGATTTCCAATTCATCCAATACTTCATTATTTAACATCTTCTTTTTCCTCCTTTACATCGTGCGGGTATCTTTTGCCTGCTCCTTCGCCATGTGCTTATCGTAATAAGCCAATGCCCTTAAAATCTTATCCTGGAACTGTAGCGGAGTTAACCCCTTCGCATACTTCATTACTTTTTTGTCTTTGATTACTATTTTTTCTTTTTGGTTTGGTTTCGTGACGTCAAGAATCTCTGTGATTCTTGCTTCATCCAGTTTGTTTTCTTTGGCTTCCTCCCGCATCAGTTTTGCCTGTGCCAGTGAAGGTGACACTCCAGCCTGCTTTTCGTTTCCAATTCCGTTTTCATCAATATCCAATTCTCTTTTCGTTTTGTAATAATTGAATATTGCTTTCTGCTGTGTACTGTCAAGATACGAAATCTCAACTGCCGGACGGAGTGATATTCTTTTTTGATCTACAAGATCAAGAAGCTCCGGAATTAAGTTGGTAAGGCATATATAACGTTGAATCTGTCTAGCACTTTCCCCTATTTCCGTGGCTAAAATTTCATCTGAGCGCTGCCCTGTTAAATTCGTGCCCACTGGGCGCAAATTATTTTTGCCCGGTCTTCCGGCCTGTCTTTTCATCGCATCCAGCATTTTTTTGTATGTGAATGCTTTCTCAGATGGAAGTATCTCTTCACGGCTCTGCAGGTTGCTTTCACCCATCAGAATTGTTGCTTCGTCACGGTTGATATTTTTTACAATGATAGGAATTGTCTCTATCCCGGCAAGCTCACATGCACGCTTTCTTCTGTGCCCGGCAATCATTTCATAATTCCCATCCTCGTTGATAAAGACAATCGCCGGTTCATTTACGCCGTGATCCTTGATGGAATCAACCAGCTCCATCATTTTGTCGTCATCAACAACCTTAAACGTATGATCCCGGAAAGGCACGATCTGATCGATTTCCATTTCATCAAGCGTTCCATTTTTTCGTTCGGTTTCGTTGTAGAAAATTGCTTCCGGATTAAATGCTTCGCGAATGCTCTGTTTCCAGTCGTCCTTCGCCATGACTGATCACCTCCTTCGTTAATTTTCGGTAAGCATCTGCAACCTTGCTTTTCGCTTCAAATGCATAAACACTTTTTCCAACACCGCTTGCCTTGGATGCTGCAGCTCCATCCGGAATTGACTGGTCATATACCCGTATATACTTTCCGAAGTTTTCCCTGATCATGTTACTTATCTCAGAGGTGAGAGCCGGTTTTCGATTGTCTGCTAAAGTTATCAAAATTCCATCAATCTCCAGCTTTGGGTTTGTATGCCTACGAACATTTCCGATAGTCTGCAGGAGCTGCGTCATTCCTTTAGTTGCCAGGAACTCAGCCTGAACCGGAATCATCACCTTATCTGCAGCCGTTAAAGCGTTGATTGTCATCATTCCCAATGATGGCATGCAATCAATGAGGATATAGTCATAATCTGCTTGAACCGGCTGCAAGAGATTTCTTAAGCAAACCTCCCGGCTCATCACTGTAACAAGCTGCATCTCCATTGCAGATAGCTCTATGTTGGATGGAATCAGGTCTACACCCTCTCCATTCTTCAGAATCACATCATGCAAGTTGATATCTTCATTCAAGCTTCGCTGCATCAACTGGGCTAATGTGTTATCCATCTCGTCCTGATTCATCCATCCAAGACATGTAGTAAGATCTCCCTGCGGATCCGCATCCACCATCAGTACCCGGTATCCTTCGTTAGCAAGTCCCACACCTAAGTTGACTGCTGTGGTTGTCTTTCCAACTCCTCCTTTCTGGTTACATACTGCGATCGTCTCTGCCATATTACACCCACTCCTTTCCATAACTTCTGTATGTCCCACAGTCGTCATAGTATCCATATCCATTTTGAACGTCATCGGAATGCATTCCTGTCTCCAAATCACTCAACCCATATTCCTCACATACGATAAGATGTCCATCCTCTGCAAAATATCCACCAACATAGTCATCTTCATACCACTCTCCAGCTTTTCCTTTTGGCATTGCCATAATGCATCCTCTCCTTCCTGATAATAAAAAAAGAACCTATCTTGTATGATAAGTTCTTTCTACAACTCCATTGAGTTATATAGTTATAGTTCTATTATTTATTTTTCTGCCCCCACAAAAATTTCACACATACATGTTCTTACGCAACAAAAAACTCCTCATTTGCCAGTCCGACCACATCGCCCTTTTCCAGCTTCTGTTCTGTCATCGCCGGGATACGCTTCGTATTGATATACGTTCCATTGGTAGAGTTCTGATCCTCGATATACAGTCCATCCGGACGGCAGAACAACCGGACATGCACACGACTGATTTGTGTCGTGGCAACACGATAATCGGACGCCTTATCCCTGCCTATGGTAAACGACGCCTTATCCTTCGGAATACGGAACGATTCCAGAGCGCCATTCGTCAGTGGTACCAGCTTCATATCTGGAATTCGACTATCTTGTACAGATTTTTCCGACAGTCCCATCGGAACATCCACGCTGTGCACAGCCTGTTCCGCCTGTCTGCTGTATCCCTGTACAGGCGCATCCTCCAATGTTTCATCTCCCTGCACCTGCCTGCCATATTCCTGCATCGCTGACTCAGATTCCTGTCCATCTTCCTTGTCGCGCGCTGTCATGATTGCAAGAATAATCAGCGTTAAAAGCCAGACAATTCCAAAGATTGCAGTTCCCGTCGTCCCATCAAAAAACAAATATTTAATAATCAGCGCCAGCGCGGCGCCTCCTGCCAACGCATACAGCAAAAAGCGTTTTGAAAATATTGCATCTATGTCCGCACACGCTACTTTTTGTTCAAGCGTCACTGCTTCTTCCGCAAATTCATTTTCTTCGCTGCTGTTTGGTTTCTGCATGGACGTTTTCTCACCCTGCTTCCGACATCTTCCATCTGTATCCGTTCCAGCATTCAACAATGCGAGAAAATCTGTCATATCACTCCATTCATCCGTCAACACCCGGTGACATTCATACAAAAACAGTTCTCCCGCACGATCTTCATGGGAAAACCGCGGCATCAGATATTCCAGAAATGCGGTAAGCTGTTCCTTCAATGGCTTTTGATAGCCTGGCACACAGAGCATCCGAATCTCGTTTTTCTCCTTTTGCATGAACAAATACTCCACGCGGATAACCAGATCCGATGCATCGAGCAAATATGCTTCCAATGCGTCCGCCTGCTGCATGATCTGATTCAAAACTTTCTTTAACTGTGTCCCATTCATTGTCTTTTGCTGCAAATATGCCTGTAAACCATAGCAATCCTTCGTATTGTGCGACAGCCATACCTCCGCATCCGTACAGATCATGGAAGAAGGAAGTATGTAAGGCAGTTCATTTTCCACAAGCATCCGGACCTGATACATCCTTCCGTGTTCTTCGAGTTCCTGCATCGTTCCAACCTTCGCATCCATATAATGATAGATTCCTTTATTCCCAAACAATATTTCCATACACCTGCCACCTTCTCAGCCGATTACTGCATACATCCACTTCTGTGATACATACATGCCCTTCTTTTTCATACCGATAATTTCCATCCGAGATAACAGCCTGCCCTGCATCACGCGTCTCGGCATTTTTCATTTCTTCCAGCTGTTCATGCAATCCAGCCCCTTCCTGATAAGTATAAATTACACTGTATCCCTCCTGTTGTACCAGACCATCCCTAATGGTATCCAAAAACAGGACTATTACCATGACCACTATGCCAAATATAATCGGCATGATCAGACTCATCTCTACCACAGAGCTTCCTTTGTTTCCCATCTCTTCACCCTCCTTGTTTCTCTTCTTTTAATTTCCTGCACCGCAACGGGAACATGCCGCAAGCCCGGTTACCTCGCTTTTCTTCTTCCGGTACACCGTCCGTTTCAACCCGCTGCACGTCAGACTGCTATGGTAACGGTCTCCCTCATTTGTCACATAAACCTGTCTTCCCTGCACATCCTTCCCGCAAAACGCACACATATCATATCCATTATGTTTTGCCTGTTCCAACGTACTTGCCTGAATCTGCAAGGTTAGATAACTGCATCTGCGTGTCATGTGATACACTGCCTGATTGTCCGTCACATATACATATGCATCCTCCGCACGTACCGCATCCGTCTCTGTATCTTCCCTCGCAGCCCCTGTATATGCCCGTTTTCGGATTGTAAACAATCGTGTGCCCAGATGTTCCATCGCGTAACTTACCCGGAGCACAATATATTCCTCGCCAATCTCACTTCCGAGAAACTGTACACCAGAGACTCCATGCTTTACATACCGTTCCACTGTTTCTTTTTCATCTGCATACTTTGGAAACCGCAAATATGCAACCGCCGTATCTGCTGCCCCAAGATATGCAATTTCTGCCATATACTCTGCTGTTTCTGCCGCTGCCTCGTAGACCTGTGCCTCTGCAAGCACACTCTGAGCCATCCAAAACAACGATACCATCGCCAGCAGGAACACCGACATCACAAGCGTTGCTTCCAGTGATGCACTTCCCTGATTTCTTATTTTACCCATAACACACCTCTTTCCTATTGCTTTCCGAGAACTCCTCAGGATAGACAAGAAAGTTTTCAATTATTGCTTTGGCCAGCACCCGGAGAGGTTTTTATAGTTTCAACCGTCCTGAGAAATCCCCGGAAAACAATACGAAAGAGTCTTTCATCTTTTAATACGCTACGCTTTGGTGATATTGAAACCGCTGTCCACCAAAGGTACTTTCAAAGTCTGCTTCCAGTCCAACTGCAGCATGCAATATCCGAAATTCCTTCTCCTCCTGCATCGTATTGATCTGCATCAGATCCAGCATCCGCGCCGTCGCACCGTCGATATTCATCGCCTGTAAAATTGACAGATACGCCTGATAATCCAGTCCGTTTTCTGCATCCTCCGTCTCCTTCGACAAGCTTTCACTGATATGCTCAATATCCGTGATCCAATTATCCGCATTTTTCATAAAAGGAGCCTTTTTTCCATCAAACAAAATCCTCACATCTGCTATTGACTCAATATATGCCCAGCAGCCCGCCAAAAAGTATTTAAGAGCCGGAATCAGATATGGCGCAGCTCCCGCAATACTTGTTGCCAGTTCCGTCAATGTCTGCATCTTATCCGGTTGCCGGATCAATCCGATATAATTGATCGGATAGCGGATTCCAATCATCCGATGCGCCACCGATTTTAAATTCTCATAGTCTGAAGACTTTCCTGCAATCAGATACTCCTGTTCATAAGCAAGCACTGCTGTATCATTTTTCTCTTCCCTGTACGAATTAAACACCTGACCGATGTAGGCAAGCTGTAATCCCGTGTCCGTCAATGAATCCTGCCACGAACCAAGCGCCGTCAATCCCTCCAGCAAAGGAACCATACTGTCAAAATCCCGATCCACTTCTTTGTAATCAGAGAAAAATCCTATCAATCGCAGACTTGGTGCATCCACCAGCGATATGGTTGCATCAGAAACTGTCTTGTCCCCCGGTAACACCAGATTCAAAATAATACTGCTGGATAACTTCTTTGTATAATCACGCGGATCATCCACCTCTGGCTGTATCGTTGGATTTTCTGCATCCATATTTTCTGAACCCAACGCACCTGCATCCGATGTATCATCTACATCAGCTACATCCATTCCATCTGTTTTCACTTCCGCCGTCTCCATATCCTCTTTCACTTCCTCTGGCAATGTTCCATCCTGTCCGCCTGTTTTTTCTTTCATCTGATCCACGCCCATCTGCACACCTTTTTCCGCTGCCGCGTAAACCATATATTCCTGCATCTGTTTTTTAAGCGGCGCATATGACTGATCTGTGAGCATTGTCATATCCGTGATTGATGCCCGCACATCCGTGTACTCCGCGCCAAGTTTTTCCGTATATGCCTGTTCCAGCCATTCCTCCAGATAAGCCTCGCCCTTTCCGCCCGCAGTCTTATCAAAAAGGAGAATATGATAATGCTCAAATATGTAGCTGTTGTAGCAGGCTTTGATATCCGACATGGAAAGGCGGGTTGCAATCACATTTTTTGATTTAGCAGCACTCAATATCACCACCTGTATTACAAGTGTGATCAATACAAGCATTACAGCTGTTATCATACTGATGAATACAACGATTCTTCCTTTGTTGTTCATATTCTCCTCCTGTCTTTGTTTTCTACGAATATACTTTCTTCGCATCTCTGTTAATGGTTGTCCAGATTGTCTCGACCAATGCAGAAATCTGTTCTTTGAAAATGAGAACCATCGCAACCAATACGACGATGATCAATATAACCTCGACGACTCCCATTCCGTCCTCCTCCTGCATAAACCGTTTCCATGCACCCATACGTTTCACATCCCTTCTATCCTCTACAATCCGACCCAAGCCGGATATACGATCATTACCATAACAAGAACCAACAGCAGGATCATGGGAAATAACAGCTTTGTTGATGCCTCCTCTCCTTTTTTCTTTGCAAGCTCCCGGCGTTTTTCCAACGCCTGCTGCATCTCCTGCTCCATCAGATTTCTAAGATCCTTTGTTCCCATACGAATATACTGACTGATGTGTTGTAGCAGTTGGTAATATTCCGGCAGTTCCAGCCGCCGGCCAAGCTGCTCATACACCCAGCTCTCCTCACTTCCAGTGTCAAGCTGATGCATCGCATATTCCAGCTCTCTTCTTAACAACCAATCTTTTTCCATTTCTGATAGAATCTGCCGGATTCCTGTCTGCACCGTCATTCCCGATCCAAGCAGCAGCCACAGGCGATTTACAAAAGACGGATATTGTTCCATTAGCACATTGTTTCTTTTTTTCCGTTCTTCTTTCCATTTTGCATACAGCCAGACCGGCAAAGCCGCCGCCAGCACAATGCCAAATATCACCCATGTCATTGCCTGTCCATGTTCTTGTTTCTGTAACGAAATGCCTACTTCCCCGAGCTGCTCTGGCAAAACCAGTGCCTCATCGGTTCTTGTCTCCTGTTCCAACTGAAAAAGTGCGTCTTCTACCCGTTCTATCGCATCTTTCCTACGCATATCCTTCACCACAGATACCGGAAAGCTATGTTCTATCGTATATGTCCGATACGATACCTCTACCGTCAGCAGCACGATCACCGTCTCTGTCACTTCCTCCAAGTCTACCTTTCCATAAGAGGAAAGCACTGCGGGATTGTCTGATCTCCACGCATAGGTAAATACCCCTGTTGCATCCTCCCCTGGTAAATTCAGAGAACGGCTTACATGCTCCAGATCCGGATTGTCACCTAATATTTCCGATTCCAACTCCGTAATCCGCTGTTGTGCCTGCTGATAGAATTCTTCCTCCGTGTATTCTCTTGGTTCAATTTCCATCGTATATGTATATTCTTTGTCATCGACCGACAGCCGGATATCTTCCGTTTTCACTTTGCCATCATAATTTGTCCGTTTCACGACTTGTGTGTCCAATCTTTCTGACTGCTGCATGCTTTTAAACAGTAGTCCCTCCGCGATACAAGTACTTGCAAACAGGATTGCAATGGTTGTCCAGACCAGCTGCTTTACACGCGTTCGAACAAGCGTCTGCGCCTCCCGCCGCGTCAACACCCGCAATGCCTGCACTTCCTCCCGGATATGTTTCAGCCCTTTGATATCTCCATCTTTGTATTTACTGAAATGGATTCTCGATAAGATTGCCAAACAGGCAAGTGCTGCCTGTATTCCTATGCATAACTCCATTTTTTACACCTCGATTCTTATTATTTTTTCAATCCACCACGCGCACAAACCAATGCCCGCCAACGAGACGCCCATCCAAAGTCTCCCGGTCGCAGTGGTGTAAAGCACCTGCATATAAGACGCATTTGTCATACGCAGAAACAACACAATTCCAAATGGAACAAACAGCATAATGCGTCCTTCTAATTTCTTCGCAGCCAGCACCGTCTGAATCTCCAGTTCCACCAGCTCAGACTCCTGCATTTGTCGCACCATCCGGCGAATCAGATACGGGATATTGCCGCCATAGCGTTTTGCAGCCTCAATCATAGCTGCCAGTTCCCGGATTTCATCCACGCCGCTTCGATCTGCAAGTGCCATCAGGAGCTGTTCGATCCGCTTATGACAGGCAATACCATTCGTCAAAATCTGTAGTTCCGCTTCCATCAACGGGAACTCCCCCGCGCTCGTCCGGTATGTCTGTACAAACGCATTTTCCAACGAATACCCGGCACTGATACTTCCTGACACCAGCGTCATCACTTCCCGGAATTCTGTTTTCAGCTGCCGCGTCTGCTTTTGCAGACAGCCCTGACGGAGCCGTTTTTGCACCACGGGGATACATATGGGAATCAACAGACATCCCCACCACGCATCAAAAAATAAATATCCTGCACTACCTCCAACCGCACAGCTTAGCAGAATCACGATCATCCAAAACCTGATATCCGCTCTATACACCCGGTAATCCACAAACCACCTCCTCAAAAATCTCCATCATCCCTGCACTCTGCATCTTCTCCAGATGCAGCAGGTCATTTACCTTCCGTAGCACGCCCTGCACCTTTCCGTTTCGCACGCCCGTCTCCTGAAACTCAAACAATGTGTTTAATCTGATTTCTCCATGTTCCATACCTTTTACCTCACATATCTCTACTACCTTGCGGGTTTTGTCCCGCAGCCGGCTCACATGAATGACAATATCCACCGCTGATGCAATCTGCCTGCGCACGGCAGGAAGCGGAATCTCCATTCCCATCAGCACCATCGTTTCCAATCGTGCCAGCATGTCCTCCGCCGAATTTGCATGTCCGGTCGACAGCGACCCATCATGTCCGGTTCCCATTGCAGAAAGCATATCGATTGCCGCCGCGTCCCGCACCTCACCCACAATGATCCGATCTGGGCGGAGCCGGAGACTCGCCTTAATCAAATCCCGAATTGTGATCTCGTTTTCGCCCTCCAGATTCGCCGTGCGTGCCTCCAGCCGAACCAGATTTTCCACACCGCGGATCTGTAATTCTGCCGAATCCTCAATCGTCACGATCCGCGCATCCTTTGGCACAAAATCACTGAGTGCATTCAGCATTGTCGTCTTGCCGGAACCGGTACCGCCGGAGATAAATATGTTGTACCCCGCCTGCACCAATATCCGCAGCACCGATGCAACGCCTGCATCCACACTTCCCATCGCAATCAATGCTTTCATATCAATCCGTTGTTTCGGAAACCGCCGGATCGTGATCACCGGTCCACCAAGCGACACCGGTCTTGTCACGATACATACACGCGAGCCATCCATCAGCCGCGCATCTACGATTGGAGACGCCGCATTGATCCGCCGGTTACAATCCCCGACAATATGCTGAATCACTGTCTCCAGTCGTTCCTCCGACGAAAATCCCTTCTCATAGCGCCGGATCACACCATCCCGCTCTACAAAAATATCCGACTGTCCATTGACCATGATCTCCGTTACCGTCTCATCTTCCAGAAGCTCCGTCAGCACATCCAGCCGCCGAAGGCTGTTAAACAACTCCACCCGCAGACCGATCTTTTCCTTCAAAGGGACATATTGATCCTTTGTCTCTTCGAGGATGCACCGGTCGATCATCCGCGCAATCTCTGCATCCTCCACATCCCTTGTCAGATCCAGTTCTGCCGCCACACGCATTTTCAGTCGTTCCCGCAAAGATCGTAGTTCCATTCCATTACCTCACATACATGTCTGCTATCTGATCCACATCCTGTCCTTCTAACTGGACATATTGCAGATTCTCTGTTTTTTCATATTCCTGACGCAACATTTGCTCGAATACCTTCTGTTTTTTCTGAGAAACTGTATCTCGAAGCGTCGGTATCAAGATCCGGTCAAATGCGCCAAATACTGCATAACTTGCCAATGCCATACCTCCAATATCAAACACTACACCCGCATACTGTCCGCGTCTTTGAATCGCTTCCCGGAACCATCGAAGATCCTCAATCTCGATCTGCCGGATATCCCGGAAACATTCCGGTGGCGGCAGACTCGCAACCGCATTTGCCTGCAAATACTCCAGACATTCCTCATTTCTGCTTTTCATGCAATAGAGCATCCAGCTTCCAATCCCTTTTTCATCTAAGCATTCCGAAATGCCTTCCCAATTCACATATAGGCTGTTCCCAATCCGCTCACACAGTTTTTTGGCAAACGTCGTTTTTCCGCATCGCCCCAGCGGGGAATACACGGCATAAAACATGCCTGTTTCTGTCACACAGGGCTGATTCGCTCCAATCATCTGAAGCATCGTTTCAACCAGATGTTCCACACTCTGGTACCGAAAAAAATACTGCGTCCGCCCGATATATTCGCGGTTTATCGTGAGCACCAGAACCGGGCAGTCCTCCGCGTCCTTCCAGTCCGCATAGCAGTCTCCAACCAGTATCAGCTCCGGTTTCTCCCGCTCCCGAAAAGCGGCATACACCGCAGGATTCGAAAATACATAAAGCTGGATCGGGATTGTTGCCCGCAAATTCAGATATTCCATTAACGCCCTTTGATATGCTGGATCAGAATCCAGCAGACACACCTTATATGCCAATCGACACACCCCCTGTCACATACGCAATATAGCCAAGCAGAATTGGTACCGACATGTGCATCCGCACACCCTCCGTCCGTTCTGCTTCTGACAAAAACGGCATTTTTCTTCGTTTCGCCAGTATAACCGCCAGCTTTCCAACTGCCAGTCCACCTGCAAATATGCAGGTATACTGAAGCACATTCCACACTTCTTTTCCCATAAATGCGCCGATCGCGCAAAACAACTTTACGTCCCCGGCACCCAATACCCGAATCCAGAACAGCCCATACAGGGTTGCAAACCCAATCAGCATGCCTTGTCCACCTGCCAAAAGTCCTTCCACGCCATGTGCATACCCCTGCAGCAGGAAACCGCAGCCAATCATACATAGGCAAAACCGGTTCGGAATTTTATACGTTCTAAGGTCCACTACGACCGCACCCAATAACCATATACCAAGTATAATGTTCCAGATTGCGCACCTCCTTTTCTGTGCAAAAACACGGTTCCAATCATGCAGTTTTCCAAATTATTCGTTCACATAGCTTATAAAATTCCTAAAAAAGGCAGAGCTTAACACACGCATAGTTATTCACAAACTCTGCAAATTCTTTGTTGGGTAATTCCATTGAAATTCGTAAAACAAATAATTGGAAAACGTTATGATTGTTACTTTTTCGACTGTGACCGAACTACGCCAGAACAACGATTCTCGACCACGAGCTGACTATACCACGGCTGGATAGATTTTGTAAAGCGTAAGTTTGGAACATTTGCGGGAGCCCGCATAAATACTAGAAAAAATGGGCAAAACTTTTTTTATTTTGCCCATGTACCCTGTTCTCTTTTTTCGATTTTCATCTTCTGGTGAAGGGTGTTTAACACCTGTCGTTTGTTCCCCGACCAGAGCGGCGCGACTAAAATATTTTTCGGTCCATCGCCAGTGACACGATGAATCACAATATCCTCCGGAATCACTTCCAGACATTTGATAACAAGCTCAATATATTCATCCTGTGACAGCACTTCAAAGCTGCCTGCCTCATAATCCCCGCACAGATCCGTGCCTCGCAGCACATGCAGCAGCTGCAGCTTGATTCCAAAAGGTTTTGCCTGCTGTCCACACACATACCGCACCGTCGCAAGCATATCATCTTCCGTCTCGCCCGGCAGCCCTAAGATCACATGCGTGATATATGGGATATGGTTGTCTGCAAGTGCCTGAATCGCTGTTTCATAGGTAGAGAGCAGATATCCCCGGCGGATATATTCTGCTGTTGCTTCATGCATCGTCTGCAGTCCAAGTTCAATCCAGATGAATTTGCCACTCTCGGCATACTCCTTTTGCAATCTTCCGAGTATCGAAATAACTGTCTCTGCATTTCCGGACTGGTTCTCCACTGCAGCCATCTCCGCTTTTTTTACAGCTACCGATACTCCCGGAATCCCCAGACAATCCGGTCTTGTCGCAATACTGATTCCAACGACCGACTCCTCTTCTAATGCTTCCCGCCAGATGCGTTCCAAGTATGCCGGATCTCCATAGGTGTTCGTGTATGCCTGAAAATAAATGACGAACTTCTCTCCGACCTTCTTATGGAACTTCGCCATGCCCCGCTCAATCTGCCGTTTGATATCAAGCGTTTTCCGCTCCACATCGACGCAGCTTCCCCGGCGCTCATATTCCTTATGATAAACCTCTGTCGATGCCCCGCGCGAATCCCGTTTCGACCGATGCTCGTACACACGGCCATTCGCCGAAGCACCAACCACGCTCTGTCCATCCTGCCTGCCACCACCTGCGATTGGCACTGCGAAATCGCCGCTTCCGCCGGCACTACAAAAAATACACCCACGTTCGCCAAGTGTACCATCACGGTTCGGGCAGGTAAGCCCTGCGTCGACCGCAATCTTGTACACCTTCTGTCCATAGGTGTATTTCATATATGCATCCAATGAATAATACGGCTTATCCAGCCATTTTTCCTGTCTCATAATCTCTACCACTGATAATGATGCAACTGTCCTTCTGTCTCTAATCCCGGGAAATCCAACTGTCTTAACGCCTCGTACAGCACGATACCAACCGAGTTCGATAAGTTCAGGGAACGTTCGCCCGGCATCATCGGGATGCGCACACAGGTTTCCTTATTCTGAAGCAGAATCTCCTCTGGAATCCCTCTGCTCTCGGCACCAAACATAATAAAGCAGTCATCCTCATATTTCACATCGGTGTACTTCTGCTTTGATTTTGTCGTTGCCATATAAACCTTCGCGCCCGGATTCTTCGCCAGAAAATCGTTGTAATCGTCATAGCGTGTCACATCCAGACGATCCCAGTAATCCAGTCCCGCGCGCTTCACCATCTTGTCATTTAATAAAAATCCAAGTGGCTCGATCAGATGCAGACGCACCCCCGTTGCCACGCAGGTACGTCCGATATTTCCTGTATTTGCCGGCATTTCCGGCTCATGTAATACGATGTTTAACATGTCTTTTGCTCTCTTAATCGTCCAATAAATCTCTCTAATCTTCCCATCGCCTCTTTGAGCTGCTCGATTGAGTATGCATACGAGATACGCAGGAATCCTTCGCCGCAGTCACCAAATGCCGTACCCGGCACAACTGCAAGTTCCTCTTCACGAAGCAGTCTCGTTGCGAATTCGTCACTCGTGATGCCAAACTCCTTGATGCATGGGAACACATAAAATGCGCCATGCGGCTCGAAGCACGGAAGTCCGATCTCCTCGAATTTCTTCAGCAGGAATCGGCGTCTCTGGTCATACGACTTGCACATCTTCTCGATATCTGCATCGCCATTCTTGATTGCCTCGATAGCTGCGTACTGACTGGTCGTTGGTGCACACATAATTGCAAACTGATGGATCTTCGTCATCTGATGTGCGATTACCTCCGGTGCAAGCGCATAGCCAAGTCTCCATCCGGTCATCGCATATGCTTTGGAGAAACCATTGATGACAATCGTCCGATCCTTCATACCCGGCAGAGATGAAATCGAGCAATGCTTCTGACCGCCATATGTAAGCTCGGAATAAATCTCATCGGAGATCACATAAATATCCTTCTCCTGGCAGATCTTCGCGATTGGCTCCAAATCCTCCTTCGTCATGACTGCACCGGTCGGATTGCTTGGGAATGCAAGGATCAGAATCTTCGTCTTATCCGTGATCGCTGCAAGCAGCTCCTCCGGTGTCAGACGGAACTGATTCTCATTTTTCAACTCGATTGTAACCGGCACAGCACCGATCAACTGTACACAAGGTACATACGATACATAGCAAGGCTCCGGGATAATAACCTCATCGCCCGGATCAAGCATGGCACGGAGTGCCACATCGATACCCTCACTGCCACCGACGGTCAGCAGTGCTTCGGTCTTATAATCATACAATACGTTATATTTTCTCTGATACCATTTACAGATTTCCTGACGCAGTTCGATCAATCCGGAATTCGATGTATAAAATGTCCGTCCTTTTTCCAGCGAACGGATACCCTCTGATCGAACATGCCATGGTGTATCAAAATCCGGCTCACCAACACCAAGTGAGATTGCATGTGGCATCTCACTTACAATGTCAAAAAACTTCCGGATTCCAGATGGCTTAATCTGTTCTATCGTTTTTGACAATGGATTTCTCACGGTGCGATTACCAACCTTTCGTCCTGACTTGGTGTCTGGAAAATAACACCATGGTCTTTATATTTTTTCAGTACAAAATTCGTGGATGTTGCAATGACATCCTCGATGATTGCCAGCTTCTCGGATACAAAATGAGAGATTTCCCGCAATGTCTTTCCCTGAATAACAACCATAAAGTCATACGCACCTGCAATCAGGTAGACGGAATGTACTTCATCGAAATTTCTGACACGATCCGCGATCTGGTCAAATCCCGCTTCTCTCTGTGGTGTAACCTTGACCTCGATCATGGCTGTTACCATCTCCTCGCCAACCTTATCCCAGTCGATCATAGTATGGTATCCACAGATGATGCTCTCGTCTTCCATTGCCTTGATATCCGCTTCCACCGCGGCTTCATCCGCGCCGATCATCGCGGCGATATCCTTCACTGTCAGTCTGCTGTCGGTTTCGAGCAGCTTCAAAATTTCATTTCTCATCACATCTACCTCCTAATATTTAGTCGCAACCTTGAATTTACATCCCGTCCATGATACATTGATGAAAAGATGCATTTAGATTGCAGAAACAAGCAATCCAACGACCATGGCAAATACCAGTACGCCGCAGATGATTGCTGCGATTCTCTTTGTCTTCTTTTTGTTACTGAAATCAAATAACATGAATTTTTACCTCCCGAAAGGATTATTTTTATGCATTATATTACGATTATCATTTGTTGTTCTTTTCTAGCTTTATGCTTTGTTGTCTCGCGAAATGTCTCCCGGTTTAAGAAAACACACGTGCAGAGCCGCGAGAGTCTTCTCGAACGCGAATCTGAAGCAAATTCCGTACGGAAGGCGGATATCTCCACCCTTCCCTATATCGAAATCCCTCTGGATACGCTTCCAGTTGATACACTCTCCGCATGCGGTCATTCCGGGCTTGCGGACGAACTGTATGCACTGGCGGGCAAAAAAATCTTAAATCTCTCTATGTATACGAATACGGATTTAAAGATGATGTATGGTCCTGCCAACTTAGATACGTTGTCTGCCTGCGATGACGCCTACGCCGATCTGATCCTGCTTCTGAACAAGATCGGCAAAACATTACTCGAAGCAAATGACGTTTCCAGCGCCGAGCAGTTTCTATCTTATGCAGTCTCTATCGGCTCTGACATTACCGCCAGCTACACGATGCTTGCAACCATCTATGCGGACAAACACGACACAGACCATCTGGATGAACTAATCCGTAAAGCAGAGTCCATCACCTCTCTGTCCGGCAAGACAATTCAAATTAAGCTTCATTCTATCAAATCCGGGCTAAAATAGCAATCATGCTTTTCCTGACAGATAATTCATGAACTGCTGTGCCGTACGACCGGATACACCGCCATGGGAAAGTTCCCATTTGTTTGCTTCTGCTAAGAGCTCCTGCTCGGTCAGTCCGATCTCCGGATGCTTCTTTGCCAGTCCAAGCACGATATCGTTAAACTCATTTCTCGATGGACGGGAGTAACTGATCGTCACGCCAAAACGATTGACGAGAGAAAGCTTCTCCTGCATCGTATCGGAACGATGCATACCGTTATCTGTCTCCACATCATCACGGTCATTCCATGTCTCTTTAATCAAATGTCTACGATTTGAGGTTGCATAGATCAGTACATTATCCGGCTTTGTCTCAAGTCCACCCTCAATGACCGCTTTCAGATATTTATACTCAATCTCAAATTCCTCAAAGGAAAGATCATCCATATAAATGATAAACTTATAATTCCGGTTCTTCACATGCGAGATCACAGCAGATAAGTCCTTAAACTGATGCTTGTAAATCTCAATCATACGCAGTCCCTGCTCATAATACTGGTTAATGATTGCCTTGATACTTGTGGATTTACCGGTACCACTGTCGCCAAACAACAGACAGTTATTCGCTTTCTTTCCAAGCACAAACGCCTCTGTATTATCTACAAGCTTTTTCTTCTGGATCTCATAACCAATCAGATCATCCAGCATTACCTTATCTGTATTCGTGATTGGGATAAATTCCAGTTCCTTACCCTCATCATGGCGGATACGAAATGCCTTGTTCAGACCAAACATGCCAACACCATACTGCTTGTAAAAAGCGGTCATGATAGCAAAGATCTCATCGACACTTTCCGCCTCGCTGACACGGTCGCTGATATCACGCACCTTCTCACTGACATTCTGGTTATACATCTGTTCCTTCTTCGGCAGTGACTTGTAATTCGTGATTGTTGTGAAACAGTCAATGCCAAGATCCTTCTCGATCGGTGCAAAATCAAAATGGAACAACCGCTTGAAGATTGCATAATCATTTTTTGCAAATGCATTGACTGAGCCATCTCCTGCGCCAACCTTCTCGCAGGTAAGCGTAAATGAATTCTCATTTGTGATCAGCAAAAACGCCAGATAATCCTGCCACAGATTCCGGTTGAAGCCATAGCTTGTTGCCACATCCAGAATCCGCTTGATCTGCTGGTAAATCCGTGTGACCAATTCCTCCTTGGTACTCGTCTTCTTCTCCCATGCCTCAAAAATATCCGCCATGCAATATAAGATACTGTCTTGCCCTAAATCACGATATAAAACGAGTCCCGGTACTTCTTTGTACATGTTGTTACATCTCCTTGTTTTGTTTTTTACTGTCCGTTTTTTCGACTTTTGATTTCATTGCAAACAGCCGCCTGCCTGCCGATTCAAGTGGGACTACATCGTCCGGCACCTGTTTGTCATCAACATTAATCTCCCGTTTTTTTATTCTCCGGTACACGATTGACCGGAAATATGCATAAAGCACAGACACAAGCGGAATGAAGATAAACATTCCGACCACACCCATCAGGTCTCCGCCGGCAATCACAGCCAGAAGCACCCAGATCGCGGGCAGATTAATGTCTCCGCCGACAAGCTTCGGATAGATAAAATAATTCTCTATAAACTGTAAAATAAAGAACAATAACACAAACCACAGCACCTGCTTCGGGTCAACAACCAGAAGCAGAAAGCATCCGATAAAAAGTCCGATAAATGCACCAAACACCGGTATCAATGCCGTAAATGCAATCAGAACGCCAATCGTAAGCGGATATTGTATGCCCGCGATTGCCATCGCAATCATGAACATGATGCCGAGGATGATACCCTCCCGGAACTGTCCGGTAAAAAACTTGGAGAATGTCGTACTTGCTATCTTACCGAACACCATCAGCTCATCTGCCGTCTTTTCCTTGAACAACGCATAGATGACAAGCTTCGTCTGCCTGCCGAGCTTCTCTTTCTGTGCCAGAATATATGCGGAAAAAATAATCCCGATAAATATATTTATGACGGTTCCAATGATAGATGAGAAGATAGAAACCGTCGCCGACATGATCTCTCCGCCGTTATCATTGAAGAACGAGAATATCTGGTCAAAATCCGGTTCAATGCCGGCAATCTTCTCCGATATTGCCGGAACATTCTTCGTATATGCAAGTGCAAGCTCCTTCGCCCGGTTTACAAATCCGGGCAGAAGCTCTTTCACCTTTCCAACCGTATCCGCAACCTCCGGTACAACTACAAACAGCACAAGCGCTATAAAAAGCAGTGCCGCGATATACGTAAGCACCATGCTGATCGGGCGCCGGAACCGGTACAGGCGGTTTTTTTCATTCTTGAAGATTCCCTGTTCGATTCCACGCATCGGAATATTCAATACAAATGCAATCCCACACCCAATCAAAAACGGAAGTAGCACAGAAAAAACCATACCGAAAAATCCACTTATAATATGCAGATGATTGACTACAAATATCAGAAGTACCGTAAAAGTAATAATCGCAAGTATCAATTGTACCAGATGTTTTTTGTCTTTCATTCTAATCTGCTGTATCAGTCATACAGCAAGCCTCCTTCTATTCTACCGGTTGATGCAGGCTCTCGCTGTCTTTCCCGGTGCCGCAGCTCCCTTCGGTACGAGCACAATCTGGATTCCCTCCAGACGTTTCGCCAGACCGCTTGTACCACTCATCTGACCATTCTTTGCCCAATCCAACCAACCGTATGACTGCACATGTACACGATAGTAAATATCATACTGCTGTGCTGCCTGTCCAGTCAGTTCAATCTGAATTGCCTCGAGACGCTTGCCAAGCCCGCTCGTTCCACTCGTTGTTCCATTGGATACCCAATTCTGCCAGCCAAATGTCTGTACGTGTGTCTTGTAACGGACACCACCGTTTATATTTCTTCCAAGGCGAATCTGGATTGCCTCCAGACGCTTTGCCTTTCCACTTGTTCCACTCATCGTGCCATCAGCGCGCCAGTTATTCTCCCAGCCAAACGTCTGCACATGCGTTTTGTAATTGATGCTACCCGGATACGCGGATACAAACGTCTTCGACGTTGCAACGCCCGGATTTGCACCCTTTGGTACGATCACGATATTGATTGCCTCCAGACGTTTTGCCAGACCTTCGGTTCCTGCCATCTCTCCATTCTTGGACCAATCTAACCAGCCATACGTCTGCGCATGCACACGATAATATACATCGTATTTATCCTTGTTGGCGCCGGTCAATTCAATGCAGATAGCTTCCAGACGTTTTGCCTCTCCCGTCGTTCCGCTCATCACGCCATTTTCTTTCCAGCCCTGCCAGCCGTAGCTTTGCACATGTGTCTTATAACGGATACCCAGATTACTGTCCCCGGATACACGGATTGTGATACCTTCCAGACGCTTTGCACTTCCGACAGTTCCTGCCATTTTACCATTGGATACTTCATTTTCCCAACCAAATGTCTGCACATGTGTCTTGTAAGATACCGTAATGTTCGGCGCCAGATTCTTTATCTCCGGATTGTTCTCTGCCGTATTTTCCATCCGGCTTCTATAATGATTCCGGATAAACTGTCCCGCCTTCGTCAGATCATCAACGGTCCAGCCGCTTGTCTTTCCACAGCTGCTCTTAATCAGAGCAGAACTCTCATTTTTATTACACAAACTCCAGACACAATAACTGACATTGCGGTCATCACACCGCTTCATCCACTCTGCCGCCTTGTTCAGATCGACATTTCCATTTCCACTCGCCTCGGACAGTCCAAACTCGGATACAAATACCGGAAGTCCCTTGTCGATTGCAGTACCGATCTTCGCCGTCAGCCACTGATTATGGCTGGACTCAGAAGCATAGAAATGAAATGCATACATTAAATTGCTGTAGCCACGGATTGGATCATCCGCCGGCTCATACGTATGTCCCTGATTTCCAAGCTGTGACCATGTCGGTGTTCCTACGATAATGATTGCGTCCTTGTCATATGCACGGATTGTCTGAATAACTTCTGTCGCATAGCTCTTGATATCAGACCAAGGACAGTTGCTCGGCTCGTTGCAGATCTCATAGATGACATTGTCGTAATTTTTATACTTCTGTGCCATCTCCTTGAAGAAGCTCCTCGCCTCGCTCGTATAATTCTTCGGATTCACGTTTAACAGATGCCAGTCAATAATCGCATACATGCCAAGCTCTGTTGCATACTGCACGCCATCTGTTACTTTTTTCTTCATACCGTTCCGGTCGCTGTAATAACCGCCCTCATCGACATACATCGCAAGACGGATCGCATTTGCGCCCCAGTCATCGCGCAGCGTCTGATAGGCTGCCTTGTTATTGTACTGCCCAAACCACTGCAGTCCATGTGTACTCACACCATGAATCTGGAATGGCTGTCCATTCTTATCTACCAGCTGTGTACCCTTGACTGCCAGCTTTCCATGTGTCGAAACTGCTGTTGCCGCAGCCGCCTCTGCCTCCTTCGCCGGCGTAAGCACTGTCACCACACTGAGCACCAGTACGACTGTCATCAACCATGCGAGAATCCTTCTCTTCGTTTGTTTCATTGCATTTCCTCCCTTTTCCCTTCTCTTTGTAACCCTCATTTATCTTCATCCGTCGTCCGGATTATATACTTGCCGCATACACATCCCGCTTGGAAATGCCGCGATCTTTCGCGACCAGCTTCATCGCTTCTTTTTTTTCGATTCCCTGATCGAGATACATCTGCAGATGTTCCTCAATGCTCATCGCTTCCCATTTTTGCTGTGCTTCCTTCTCGATTGCTTCCCGCGGCAAGCCTTCAATCACCAAAATACATTCGCCCTTCGGCTCTTCCTCCGCATAGAAATCGCTCGCTTCCTGCAACGTCGTTTTCCAGAATGTCTCATGCTTCTTTGTGATTTCCCGGCAGACCGTAACCGAACGGTTTCCAAGCACGCCAAGCAGCTCCTGCAATGTCTTCTTCAAACGATGTGGTGCTTCATAGACCACCATCGTACGCGTCTCCCGCGCCAGCTCCGCAAGTACCGCCTGCCGTTCTTTTTTATCCATCGGCAAAAACGCTTCAAATGCAAATCGTCTGGTTGCCTGCCCGGACGCGATCAGTGCATTGACCGCCGCACACGCCCCCGGCACCGGAACCACTTTGATTCCTGCCTCATAGCACTGCTTCGTGATTTCCTCTCCCGGATCGGAAATTCCCGGCGTTCCGGCATCCGTAATCACTGCAATATTCATGCCTTCCAGAAGCTTGCCTACAAGCACCTGTGCTTTTTCATATTTGTTATGTTCATGATAGCTAGTCATCGGCGTCTTGATGTCGAAATGATTGAGCAGCTTGATACTGTTTCTCGTGTCCTCCGCCGCGATCAGATCTACCTCTCCAAGCAGCCGCACCGCCCGGTAGGTCATATCCTCCAGATTGCCGATTGGCGTTGCAATCAAATACAATGTTCCTGCCATTTATCTGTCTCCATATCGTGTCAGCAGATCCTCGGTGTACGAACCGTCCCTGTTATATACAACAAGTGCCGGCTCTACCTTGAGCATCGTCCGACCGCCTTTATTTCCCTCAATCAAAACCATATTCGGTTCCTTGTCTGCATACGGCTGCACCATACACATACGCTTCGGCTCGATCCGGTACTCTGACATCAGACGTATGATCTCTGCCAGTCGGAATGGTTTATGTACCATCGCAAATGTACCGCCCTCACAAAGCAGATACGCCGCTGCCTTTATCACGTCCAAAAGCTCCATCAATATCTCATGCCTCGCAATGTTCTTTGGGGAATTCTCATTTTCCAGCCCATGATTCCCCTTGATATAGGGCGGATTACTTGTAACCGCAGAAAAACTTCCCGGTTTGAAAAGCTCCCGCACCTGCCGCATATCGCCTTCCACAACAGAGATCTCTGTCTCCAATCCATTCATCTGCACACTACGCCTCGCCATATCCGCGCTGTACGCCTGCACCTCAAGTCCGGTAAAATGTCTGCCCTTGCCACGCGCCTGCATCAGCATCGGGATCACGCCTGTCCCGGTCCCAAGATCGATCACGGAACCATTCGGCGCACCTGTCGCAAAATCTGCAAGCAGCACTGCATCCATGCCAAAGCAGAATACGTCCTTGTTCTGAATGATATCGTAGCCACGGCATTGCAGATCATCGATCCGCTCACCCGGTTTCAGCCACTTCTCTTTCTCATCCTTAGTCCTCATCGAGCTTTGACTTTCCTTCCTTGCGCTCCAGATTCTCCAGTTCCTTCAACTCTTTGTCGGACGAGCCATCATTGCCGCCCTTCTTACCATGGCCGCCACCTTTTTGACCGCCTTTTTTCTTCGGTCTGAAACGAAGCTCATCGACCTTGTACTCTTCTATTTCAAATGTATCATCTTCCTGTGCCACCTTCAGTTTTACCTTCTGGCGCAGGACACTAACTGCCGTTACCTCGCCGGTTTTGCCATCAAATGTCTTCACGACATCTCCAACATTTGGAAGTTTTTTATTCAAATATTCATAAGTCTCCTGCTCATGAGCCAGACAACACATCAATCTGCCACACACACCGGAAATCTTCCCCGGATTCAACGACAGATTCTGCTCTTTTGCCATCTTGATGGAAACTGGTCCAAACTCCGACAGATGTGCATTACAGCAAAGCCGTCTGCCACAGATGCCAATGCCGCCGAGAATCTTTGTCTCATCCCGCACACCTACCTGACGCAGCTCAATACGTGTCTTGAATACCGCTGCCAGATCTTTGACCAGCTCACGAAAATCCACTCTGCCATCCGCCGTGAAATAAAACAATACCTTGCTGTTATCAAATGAATACTCCGCTCCGATCAGCTTCATTTCCAGACCGCGCTTTTCGATCTTCTCCTTGCAGATGACCATTGCTTTTTTATTTTTCTCTAAATTCTCCGCATGCTTCTTCTCATCCGCCTCGGTTGCGATCCGGATGATCGGCTTTAACTCGCCCTGCAGCTTCGTCTCATCCACTTCCCTGCGTCCGAGCACAACCTTTCCAAACTCTACGCCATGCTGTGTCTCCACAATGACATATCTGCCCGGATCAATCTTATAATTGAGCGGATTGAAAAAATATATCTTTCCATTCTCACGGAAACGAACTCCGATTACTTCTTTCATTCTTCAGCCGATGCCTCCTCTTTTAAAGTCAGAAGCAACAGTTCGATTGTCACTTCAAAATTCGCATTGGCAAGCAGTCGCTGCTCTGCCTTTGCGATCGCATCGATCTTGTCCTCGATGCTCTTAAATGTTAGCTTTCCAGCCTGTTTCTTCAAGGTAGAAAACTCGTTTTTAAACAGGATTTTATCGACATTTCCGGTTACCTTCAGCATCATGGCATCCCGGTACCACATCATCATCAAATCCATGTAATCATTCATAGACATCTTAAACTGCTCGATATCCTTGACCGCTTTTCCAAGCGTCTCCACATCCATCTCGTCGATATTCGCCAGCACGCCAACAACCGAATCCACGATCGCCGCATACTCGTCATTGCCTGCGAGCTTGATTGCCTTTCCAAGATTACCCTGTGCAAAATCGAGACAGAAATATGCCTTTTCCTTTGTCAGTCCCATTACATTCGTCAGATATGCCAGCACATCGCGCTCACGGATTGGCTTCGTCTGCAGCTTCAGGCAACGGGATTTCACTGTTTCCAACAGCTTATCAAGATTTGTCGTAAGCAACAGGATCACCGCATACGCCGGTGGCTCCTCAATCGTCTTCAACATGGCATTTTGTGCCTGTACATTCAAAAGCTCCGCATCCGGGATAATGTAAATCTTATACTTTCCTTTATACGGTTTGATGTCAATTGTATTTATGAGCTGGTCACGAACCTCATCCACTGAAATCAGATTCGGCTTCTCATGCGTTACCGTGATGATATCCGGATAGTTTCCGGTTGAAACCTGTAAGCAGGACTGACAGGTTCCACAGGCTTCTGTACCGCCTGCCTCACACTCCAGTGTCTCCGCAAATGCATAGGCAAGCGCTTTTTTTCCGCTGCCGGCATCTCCGCTTATAATATACGCATGCGCAACATTTCCCGTTTCAATGCTGCTCTTAAAATGTGCAATTATGTCCTCGTGGCCCACTATTCCTTTAAATCCCATAGCGTTCCCTCACTTTCTTTTTATTCGTTTATGTTGATATATCGATCAGCAATCCGCGGATATCATCGATCTTGCCGAGGATCGCGAGATGATCTTTCTCTTCCTTCATCAGTTCCTGTGCCAGATCGTCAAGGTTTTTATCCACCTGCCGGATGATACCGTACACCCGGTGTCTGCCGCGGCGATCCAAGAAATTTTCTCTTGAAAATTCATGTGCATTTGCCGCAACCTCATTCATAAATTCTTTGATAGAGGTGCGGTATTTCTTCATATCCTTGATATCCATGTGCTTGGCAATCTTCTCGCCCTGCTCCTCGATATCCTTCATCAGTCCGGTCAGTTTTTCCTTCAGATCGGCTTTATCTATGTTGCGGATGAGAGTAAACTTGAACTCTTCGTCCGTCGCCTTCTGGCTCTTGGGGGCTTCCATCTGCGTCAATTGCTGTAATTGACTGATCTTCACATTGTTGTCCACGTACTCTCCTCCTTTCGGTATCTTTGTTGCAGCTTACCTTGTGGCAAGCAGTTTTTCTACATTGTCCACGATTGCCGCATGTATCGTGTCGATGTCCTGTGTCGCGTCAATCGTCACGATTCGCTCCGGGGCAAGTGCCGCCAGATCACGGTAGCCCTGCGCCACCTTCTCATGAAAAGCGGTGGATTGTGCCTCCATCCGGTCTAACTCTGCGCGGGATTTTGCACGGGCAAGTCCAACTTCCGCCGGTAGATCCAGATGAATCGTCAGATCCGGCCAGATTCCCTGCATTGCGAATCCATTTAGCTCATAAATCTTCTCGACGCCAAGTCCGCGTGCCATCCCCTGATAGACGGCAGAGGAATCCACGAAACGGTCACTAATCACCGCTTTTTCTGCGTCCAGCGCCGGTTTGATCACCTGCGCCACAAGCTGTGCACGTGCCGCTGCATAAAGCAATGCCTCCGTATGGTCATCCATCTCCGCATATTCCCGGTTCAGAAGAATCCCGCGAACTGCTTCACTGATCACCGTTCCACCCGGCTCTCTCGTCACAACAACTTCGTCATAGCCGTGCTGCATCAAATGCTCTTTCAATTTCAAAATCTGCGTTGTCTTGCCGGAACCATCCGGTCCCTCCATCGTCAGAAAAATTCCCTTCATTTGTCCTACCTTTTCCTTCGCATAGCTATTTATACTATACCATTATTAGAAGGATTTTACCATAGATTTTTTCTTTATTATATGTTATACTTAGTTGTGTTTTGCGAAAAGAGCGAAACAGAAGAATAAGGAGGTCTTATATTATGGCAAAACAGATTGATAAATCTATGTTAATTCACGAGATTATCGAGGTTGATCCAGGCAATGCCGCTATCCTTATGGCAGCCGGCATGCACTGTGTCGGATGTCCTTCCGCAGCTATGGAAAGCCTTGAAGAAGCATGCATGGTTCATGGCATGAATTGTGATGAAGTCATCGCTGACATCAACGCATACCTTGCTAAGAAAGAGGCAAATGCATAAATAACATGCGCGGCAAGTGGGAAACCGCCTGCCGCAGCATATTTTAAAGGAGGTAATCTTATGTCCTACAACAATGATTATAACAACGGCTATAACAATGGTTATAATAATGGCTCCAACAACGGTTATAATAATTACAATAACCAGTACAATTATCAGGACAACAACCAGTATAACTATCAATACAATAACCAGTATCAGTACAACAATGCAGGATATGATTACAACAATGGCTATAACAACGGCTACAATGCCGGCTATGGCTCATCCGCAAAGATCATTTCCAGCGAGATGTACAATCTGATCATCGGCGGTGTACTGCTGTACGGCTTCATTATCAATGCGATCATGACTGCCGTCTTCGGCGATTCCATCGTCAGCTTTGTATTAACGAATCCGATTGCTTTTTATATCGGTTACTTCATTCTCGCCATCGCTGGTACATTTATGGTTCGTAAATCCGACAATCCGGTTGTCAGCTTCATCGGATACAATCTGATGGTTGTTCCAATCGGTATGGTTATTGCCGTATCCGTAACCTTGTATAGTGCGATCGGATACAACATGATAGTCGCAACCGCATTCGGTATTACAGCTGCCGTAACACTTGTGATGATGATTATTTCTTCCATCTACCCGAATTTCTTTTTAAGCATGGGAAGAACACTTGGTATCACGTTGCTTATCACCGTTGTGGTTGAAGCAATCATGCTGATCGCAGGTGCAAGCCTTGGTATCATCGACTATGTCGTTGTCGCAATCTTCTGCCTGTATGTCGGCTACGACTGGGCAAAGGCGAACGCAATTGAAAAGACCGTAGATAACGCGATTGATTCCGCTTCTGAGTTGTATTTGGATATTGTAAACCTGTTCCTGCGTATCATGAAGATCTTAGCACGTGCGAACAGAAATTAATCATACAAGAAACTTATTTAGAGGAGAGCATTGAACATGAGTAGTGCAATTGACACAAAATCCGTAAATTCCATTCGTGTGCTTGCCGCAGACGCCATCCAGAAGGCAAACTCCGGTCATCCGGGACTTCCACTTGGTTCTGCTCCTATGGCATATGAGCTGTGGGCAAACCACATGAACCACAATCCGAAAGATCCAAAATGGGAAAACCGCGACCGTTTCATTCTGTCCGGTGGACATGGCTCCGCCCTGTTATATTCCCTGCTTCACTTCTTCGGTTACGGTATCACAATTGAGGATATGAAAAACTTCCGTCAGCTTGGTTCCAAGACACCAGGACATCCGGAATATGGTCACACGGTTGGCGTAGAAGCCACCACTGGTCCACTTGGCGCCGGTATGGCAATGGCAGTTGGTATGGCAATGGCAGAAAAGCATCTTGCCGCAACTTTCAACAAAGAAAACTTCCCAGTTGTTGACCACTATACTTATGTACTTGGTGGCGATGGCTGTATGATGGAAGGTATCAGCTACGAAGCATTCTCACTCGCAGGCACACTTGGTCTGGAGAAGCTGATCGTATTATATGATTCCAACAATATTTCAATCGAAGGTGACACGAACATCGCATTCCGCGAGAATGTAAGACAGCGTTTCGAGTCCTTCGGTTTCCACACACAGCTTGTTGAGGACGGAAATGACTTAGATGCCATCGGCAAGGCAATTGAAGCAGCCAAGGCAGAAAAAGGCAGACCTTCCATGATTGAGATCAAGACGAAGATCGGTGCAGGCTGTCCTGCCAAGGAAGGCAAGGCAAGTGCACACGGCGAGCCACTCGGTGTTGAAAACGTTGCAGCCCTTCGTGCAAACCTTGGTATCGCAGACAACGGACCTTTCGTATTAGATCAGGATGTCTACGATCATTTCGCCAAGCTTGCTGAGGAGAAGGCAACGGTCGAGGATGCATGGAATGCATTATTCGCAGACTACTGCAAGACATATCCGGAGATGAAAGAGCTGTGGGACAACTACCACAACACCGACAACGCAAAATGTCTCTATGACTTGGACGAGTTCTGGAATTCTTTCGACAAGCCGGAAGCAACCAGAAATGTATCCGGAAAGCTTTTGAATATTATCAACAATGTTGTTCCTAATATGTTTGGTGGTGCAGCAGACCTTGCTCCATCAACCAAGACAAACATGAAGGATGCCGGGGACTTCTCCAAGGAGAATCCGCTTGGCAAGAACATTCACTTTGGTATCCGTGAAATCGCAATGGCAGCCATCGGAAATGGTATTGCCCTGCACGGAGGTTTACGTCCATTCGTCTCTACATTCTTCGTATTCAGCGATTATGTAAAGCCAATGGCAAGACTTTCCGCTCTGATGGGTGTTCCTCTTACTTATGTACTGACACACGACAGTATCGGCGTCGGTGAAGATGGTCCAACTCACGAGCCAATTGAGCAGCTCGCTATGCTCCGCGCTATGCCGAACTTCTATGTATACCGTCCAGCAGATGCAACGGAATGTGCAGCCGCATGGTACTTCGCAACAAATAAGAAGGATGCGCCTACTGCGCTGGTTCTCTCCAGACAGAATCTGCCACAGTTAGATGGCAGCAGCCAGGAAGCATTAAAGGGCGGTTACATCTTAGAGGATTCCACGAAGGATACACCAGATGCCATCATCATCGCAACCGGTTCGGAAGTTTCCCTTGCTGTCGAGGCAAAGAAAGAGCTTGCAGCCGAGAATATTGATGTCCGCGTTGTCAGCATGCCATGTATGGATCTGTTTGAGGATCAGCCAGATGAGTACAAGAATGCAGTACTTCCAAAGAACGTCACAGCCAGAGTTGGTGTCGAAGCACTCTCCGAGTTTGGATGGGGCAAATACATCGGTATCAACGGCGAGTTCGTCGGAATGAAGTCCTTCGGTGCTTCTGCACCAGGCAATCAGCTCTTTGAGCACTTCGGCATCACAAAGGATGCAGTTGTTGCAGCTGTGAAGAAAACTTTGAACTAACCTATTATAAATTCCATACATCATGCAGATAGAAATATCTGCATAATACACAAAAAAAGATCATCGACGTCAACAATAACGTCGATGGTCTTTTTTATTTCACATTCTATTTCACTGTTCTTTACAGCTTCGCAAGTGTCTGCAATGCATTCGCATCAATAATCAGTTTATAATGCTCACGCATGTGACTTGGTGTAGCATACGTTGCACGTACCCGGTTACTATATTCACCCAACAGGTTACAGGTCTTCACAAACTCATTGTCTGTGTTTTTATCCTTCGTCATATACAGATAAAAACGACTGTCTCGCGGATTCTTATACAAAGAATTCTCGCTGTCATAGATACCCTTTACAAGTTTTGCAGACAAGATAACTTGATCCAGATTCTTAAATGCATAGATACGGAAGATTTCCGGCTGTTCCACCGCCTGCGGAATCTCTGTTCTGCGATCCGATGCAGATGGATTCGTCTGTGCCGGCTTTACGCCCTTACCACTCATCAGACCACTTAAGTCTTCCGCCAATCCGCCGATTGCCTTCAGCAGTCCATTCACCGGATTGTCCTCGACAATGGATTCGCCATCGGCTTCATCTGCCAATCCAAGACCACCATCCGAATCTTCATCCTCCTCATCGTCCTCATAGGAATCATCCACATCCGATGGACGTGTAAATCTGGAGAATCTTGTATCCAGTTCCTCCGGATCATCTACTTTTGTAATAACCAGAATCAAACACTCTGGCGATACAGGTATTGCTTCTATCATAAGCGGAACATTATCCACTTCAAATCCTAATTCACTGGATGCCTGTTGCATCAGTTCCCGGAACAGTTCTTTGGCTTTGTCTGTTCCATATGCTAATTCCGTTAAATGAAGTTCCTTATCTGCCAAGTCTGACTTATAAAGTGTGCAACGTATCTGATTCTCGCTTAATCGTTCTAGCTTCATACTCGTCAACTCCTTCGCAAGTGTTTACAAAAACATTATTTTTTGTATTACTTAGTTTATCACAAAACTCCCACATGTAAAGCGATTTCTCAATATTTTCACAAAATATTACTGGAAATTCGATTCCAGAGACTTGCTTTTTTCCCAATAATATAGTATGGTAAATCTTGCATAGTTATTTACAATTCTTATTTCTTTACAGGTATTTCCTGTAGCTTTATTCCAATTATATTTACAGATGTGTCATATCATACGAAGGAATATAAAACTATCACAGAAGCTTCTTATATCTATACGGATATGATATGCGCGCAGCGAAGGAAGGTGATATCGGTCACATAAAATAATTTCCATATTGTAATATCAAGACATAAGAAAAAGAGCCTTGATTGACAATCAAGACTCTTTTTCTATATGTAATCATTTGACCGATTACTCCTCAGAGATAACACCTGTTGGGCAAGTTCCTGCACATGCTCCACATGAGATACATGCAGAAGCGTCGATTTCGTACTTGCCATCGCCTTCTGAGATTGCGCCTACAGGACAAGCGCCTGCACATGCTCCACACATAACGCATCCATCGTTGATCTGAAATGCCATGGTAATATCCTCCTTACTCTTCATTCAGTATTGATAATATCATTCTTTATTGATAATTATTATCACTGTTGACATTGTACCCCTTTTTGTCCCAGATAGCAAGTAATTTTTACAATTTCCTATAACTGGTTACTATCCTGTCCCTTTTGATAGAAATGCATCAGCAATTTCGCCATCCATTCCGGCCAGAATTTCCGATACATAGCATAATCTTCTGGACTTCGTCCATTGTTTTCTCCAATCACATGCGAGGTTTCTGATTCCTCATGTACACGATGCCCCATAATCGGCTTCTTCACATAGCAGAAAGCTCCTGGCAGCTTAGAATATCTTTCCCACGCTTCCCAATCCAAATCTGCCTTACAGCCAACTGTAAATGGTTCTTCTGGCAACCTTGCCTTCACATACGTAACGGACGGACAACATATTCCACATCCAAACGACAGAGATCGTCGACGCAGGAATATACTATTCCACGTTTTCCTTGTTGTAAATGGAAGCAACAACAGCTTCTTAATCGTCAACAACCGGTTCTTATACACCGGTTTTCCATCCCGAATCTCATAATATGCCGAATGTGCAAGAATCGGATCGTTTGCACGATTCAATGCATCTAACATCTCTTCCAGATAATTTGGATTATAAATATCATCCTGATGTGCAATCGTTACTAATTTTGTATGTGCCTGCCGATACGCAAAATTCCAATCCGTTGCAATCCCGGATGGGGCATCATTTTCATATAAAGAAATATGGTATTGTTCTGCCAAACCACGAATATATGCATTCCCTGTTGATGTTGCAATAAGAATCTGACTTTTCACTGTCTGGTTCTCCAGGGACCGGATACAGTTTTTCAGATATTTACTTTCTTTGTACGCACAGATCACAAATGTATGATCCTTTGCCGTAAAATTATTTTTCTGTTTCATGCTCCATCTGCTCCACTTTCTTTTCCAATTCACGCATACGTTTTTCCAAAATTGCCTGTGTCTGCACTAATGTCCGGATTCGCTCTGATTGTCCGGACGCAATCGACGTCAATGACAGCCCAATCAGAATCAGGAAGCAAACCCCAATAAAGAATACTGCATTTGCTTCAGAATACACACCCATCAACTGTGTAAAGAACCGAATGACCTGTGGAAATATCGCGCAAATCAGCAAAATCACACCGGACAGGAACCAGATCAATGAATATTTTAAACTCATCCGTCCCTTCCGCATCAATACCAGTATAATCGCGAGGTATAACAGCACGCCGATCAACAAAATTATACGAAATATAGTTGTCATCATCTGTTTACCTCCATTTTTTTCCTGCAATCCGGTAAATCACAATTGCCAGAGTTACCTTTATCATATAATATACCGACTTCCACGGGCTAATCGAAGACACACCTGCGGTTCGTTCATTCATGATTACGGGAACCTCCTTTACCTTAAATCCACTTGCATTCACTGCAATGATTGACTCCGGTTCCGGATAATCCTGTGCATAATTATGAGCAAAAAACGTAATGACTCCCCTCGACGCTGCGCGAAATCCACTTGTCGCATCTGTTACCCGGACATGTCCGCACAACCGGAGAACTGTATTCAGAATATTGATACCTGCACGGCGCATACCCGATGTCTGAAATCCTTCTTTATTGATAAAACGTGATCCAATAACCAGATCCGCCTCTCCTTTTTCAATCGGGGCAATCAAATCAGGAATATATTCCGCATTGTGCTGTCCATCTCCATCCATCTGAATTGCAATATCATATCCATTTTCTGCTGCATACCGATATCCAGTCTGCATACCTCCGCCAATCCCCAGATTGATCGGAAGATTCAGATATGTATATCCATGCTCCTCACAGATTTTTGCTGTATCATCGCCAGAACAATCATTTACAACTACGTAATCCACGTCCGGGCATGCTGCTTTTAAGCTTTCTACCGTATGCACAATATTCGGTGCCTCATTGTAGGCTGGAATTATCACCAGTGTTTTCATAAACCCTCTCTTACTCTACGACCTGAACCTTCAACATATTTGTATTTCCGGAAATACCAAGTGGTACACCTGCGCCGATAACAACCTTATCGCCCGGCTGTAACAAGCCCTGCTTCTTACCTGCTGCCACTGCATGATCAAACAGTGTGAATACCTCATTCTGCTCTTCGAGATGTACCGGAGTTACGCCCCATGACATATTGAGCTGACGATATGCCTTGTCACTTGTCGTACCGGCAATGATGTTGCAGCTTGGTCTGTACTTCGAAATATTTCTTGCAGATACACCAGACTTTGTCACGATGATAACCGCTGCCGCATTTAAGTCAATGGCTGTTGTACAAGCTGCATGGCAGACCGCATCTGTCACGTTCTGGTTTGCTGCACGCTCATAGTGGAAGAAATTCTTCTTATAATCAATGGCTGCCTCTGCACGCTCTGCAATCTTTGCCATCATCTCAACTGCCTCTACCGGATATTTACCGGCAGCACTCTCGCCAGACAGCATAACCGCACTTGTACCATCATAGATTGCATTGGCTACATCCGTTGTCTCCGCACGTGTCGGACGCGGATTCTTGATCATGGAATCCAGCATCTGTGTCGCTGTGATAACCTGCTTACCAGCCATATATACCTTATTGATAATCATCTTCTGGATAACTGGGACTTCCTCGCAAGGAATCTCCACACCCATATCTCCACGGGCTACCATAATACCATCGGACACATAAATGATATCGTCGATGTGGTTAACGCCTTCAGAATTCTCGATCTTGGAAATGATATTGATGTTATTTCCACCGTTCGCATTTAACAGCTCACGGATTTCCAATACGTCCTTAGCTGAACGAACGAAAGAAGCCGCTATAAAATCTACGTCCTGCTCAATACCAAACAGGATATCGCTCTGATCTACTTCGCTTAAGTACGGCATATTCAGATGCACATCCGGCACATTGATGCCCTTGTGGTTAGAAACCGGGCCTCCGGTAATAACGGTACATAAGATATCCTCTCCGCTGATCGATGTTACCTGAAGCTCGATCAGACCATCGTCGATCAGAATATGAGTACCAATCTGTACATCCTTATACAAATCCTTATATGTGATAGAGGTAATGGTGCTGTCACCAACAAGATCTCTCGTTGTCAGTGTGAAGAAATCACCCGCCTTAAGCTCTGCCTTTCCACCCTCAAAATCGCGGGTACGAATCTCAGGTCCTTTTGTGTCGAGCAAAATTGCGATTGGAAGTCCAAGCTCCGCACGCAGCTTCTTGACCATGTCCATACGTTTCTTCTGTTCCTCGTGTGTACCGTGCGAAAAATTCAGTCTTGCCACATTCATTCCGGCAAGCATAAGCTTCCGCAGTACATCCTCGTTATCCGTTGCGGGTCCCAGTGTACAAACAATCTTTGTCTTTCTCATCACTTATTACCTCGTTATATATTTATTTGCCAAATCTTCTCCCATTTTGACATACACCCCTAGTATAATCGCTTATGTCAAGATTTACAACCATATTTCAAAAGTATTTTTATCATAAAAAACTAACAAATTTTTAACTTTTATTCCAGATAAAATCATGCTATTATAATGATAGCATTATACATTTTTACACAAAATATATAGGAGGCTTACATGTACGATAACTTTCTATTCCGGGCAAAACGAACCGTCTACAAATGGTGGTGTATCGTATATAAGCCGGTCTATAAACTCATCCATAACGGCGAGTGGCCCGAAGAAAAAGAGCCGGACGTCAAATATGCGGCACCAACGAAACCATCGCAGCCAGAAACGCTCGATGCTCAGGCGCTTGCAGATGCCGTGCTTGACACGAACCGGCAGAGCCAGCATAATATCGACGATCTGGTTTCGGAGGCCGCACATATGTCTGCCGAACCAACGGCATCCGCACCGGCTGTCAATGCAGAACCAGACATAAGCAGCACCAATTCTGCATTAGATCCGGAAGAGATTCCGGCAGGTGTCGACGACGATGTGTTAGCCCGTGCCAACGAGATCATGGCTCGGCTCAACCGGGAAGCTGCAGAGGATGAAGAAAAAAAGCAACGCGAAATCGAAGCTGCAAAAGAAAAAGCCGCCGAACAGGAACGGCTGGCAGCCATTTTAAAATCAACCGAACGTAACATCGATGCATTTATACAGGAAGGACTCTCCAAACAGCATCAGCAAGACGACGGCAACTAGGAAAGGAGTTTAACTATGCGTTCGAAATCAAAAAAAATAACTTTAGGGCTGTGCCTGATCGTGCTTACCGCTTGTCTCTTATGTGGATGCAGCGGCAATCCCAAAAACTTCACCGTTGGCACGATGACCATTACCCTGACCGATACTTTCAAAGAAAGTAAGATGTCCGGTTTTGACGCCTACTTCGTCAGCGACGATGTATCATTTTCCGTAAAAACCGAAAATGCGTCCGACCTTGAATATCAGGGCTACGAAATTGCAGGACTGAAGGATTACGCAAAGGAAATCTGCAGCCTGAACGGCATTTCCACTGATAAGCTGGTACAGCGGAACAACTACTATTATTTCAGCAACACGCAGACCGTATCCGGTGCCAAATACACCTATCTGCACTGCATGCTGAAGGAAGGGAACAATTACTGGATCTGTGAATTCGTGTGCAAGCACCGTTCGTATGAATCCTTGGAAAAGTCCATGTTGCAATGGGCAGACAGCATTACATTCGATCAGCAATAAAAAATGCACCGCAGTTATTATGATTGCGGTGCATTTTTATTTTCATCCTGTTCTTCTGTTTCATCGTTCTCATCTTCCCACGCATCCTCCGGGCGCATCTTCTCGTATTTCTGCATACCGAAATTCAAGAAGCTTACAAAGAAGAGCGTCGGAATCGCAGCGATAATTGCGATCTGCGCTACATGAATCCAGTTCCCCTGCAATTTCCCCGTGAGTAACAAATAGCTGGCAGTCACAATGACTGCCAGCATACTTATATCTACACAGATTGTCAGAATCGTCTGTGTCTTCTTACTCATAGAGATACCAGTTTCCCTTGTACTTGATACATGTGATTGGATATGTGCTTGACTGATCGTAAGTCTCGCCACTCATTGTCACTGCTACGTTGAAAGAGAACTCCAGATCACAAGCGTCCTGCAGCTTGATTGTTTTGTCTGCATAATCACTGATATCCTCTTCAAGATCATCCAGATCATCGCTGTCATACATCTCTTTGCTCTCAACGCCCTCATACTTGAAAGTTACATCATATCCAGAATAAGAATCAAGCATATCCTCAATATCTTCCTGTCCTGGATCAAGGAATGGTGGACAAAGTGCTGCCATCTTATCTACATCCTGATCATTCATCGCCTCGATAAACTGCTGTGCAACTGCTTCTGGGGAAGATGCTCCTCCCTTTGCTCCGAATCCGCCCTTGAAGATCAGAACAAATGCAACTGCCAATACAACAACGGCTGCTGCAATAATACCAATGATCAGACCTTTCTTTGGCTTTGCCGGCTGCGCTGGTGTCGGACCACCAAATCCTGGCTGTCCATATGGTGCCTGTCCCGGCATACCCTGCTGTGGCATTCCGTTCATGCCCGGCTGTCCCATGCCGTTCATCTGTGGCTGTCCCATACCATTCATCTGTGGCTGTCCCATACCATTCATCTGTGGCTGTCCCATGCCGCCAAACTGTGGTGCTGCTGGCTGTGGGTTTGTCTGTCCTGCATCTGCCTGTCCATACGTACTTGTATCTGTCTTTAATGACAGACCTGACGGCTGTGCTGGTGCCTGATCCGGATCGATCAGAACGGTCTTCTCATCATCGCCATCCTGGCTGTTCATAGATGGCAGATCTGCGCCACAAACTGAGCATTTTGTGAAGACATCATCATTCTGTGCTCCACACATTTCACATACTTTCATGCTGTTCCTCCTAATATAAATCCTCTCTTATAGGTCGTAATTTTAATAAAAAACTACTAAAATATATAATGTCATAAATGCCGCATGAAGTCAATTGGCATTGCATATAAATTTCGTAAATTTGTTGTAATGTCAATCAATCGTGCTATAATATGGAATAAATATGGCTTCGCATGCCCCGCATGCGATCCAAATACATCACAAACAGAGATTAAGGAAGGCAGATTATTACCATGTATAAAGTAGATTTTGAAAAACCGATCCATGTGTATTTCATGGGTATCGGCGGTATCAGCATGAGCGGACTTGCCGAGATTTTATTGCAGGAGGGCTTTACCGTATCCGGTTCCGATATGAAGGAATCCGAGATCACAGAGATTCTGAAGAATCTGGGCGCCCGCATTTTCATCGGACAGAAAGCAGAAAATATCTCCGATGATATTGATCTTGTCGTATATACCGCAGCCATTCATGCGGACAATCCAGAATTTGTAGAAGTGAAACGCAGAAATATTCCGATGCTGACACGGGCACAGCTCCTCGGTCAGATCATGCTGAACTACAAATACGGCGTTGCAGTCAGCGGAACGCACGGCAAGACAACAACAACCTCCATGCTCTCCTATGTATTGCTGGAGGCGCAGACCGATCCAACCATCTCCATCGGTGGTATGTTGGATGCGATCGGCGGCAATATCCGCGTGGGACACTCCGATTATTTCGTTACAGAGGCCTGTGAATACACAAACAGCTATCACGCATTCCATCCATATATCAGTATCATCCTGAATGTGGACGCGGATCATCTCGATTTCTTCAGCGGCATCGAGGAGATCGCAGATTCCTTCAAGACATTCGCAGAGATTCTTCCTGACGACGGACTGCTCGTCGTCAATGGCGATATGAAATATTACGAACATGTGACAAAAGATCTGCACTGCAACATCATTACCTTCGGTATGAATGCCGGAAATGATTACAGTGCAACTGATATTACTTTCGACGAAGAAGGGCACCCAACTTACACACTCGTTGTCAAAGGCGAGAAGCAGGATCAGATCAAGCTGCATGCAACGGGTATCCACAATGTCATGAATTCCCTGTCGGTTATCGCAGTCGCAGATTTCCTCGGCATCGACCGCAAATACACGATTGCCGGTCTGGCACGCTGTTCCAGTGCACACCGCCGGTTCGAGCACAAGGGAATCACGGAAAATGGTGTCAAAATTGTCGACGATTATGCACATCACCCAACCGAGATTGCTGCAACCTTGGCGGCTGCCAAGAACACACCACACAACGAACTGTGGTGCATCTTCCAGCCTCATACATACTCCCGTACCAAGGCGCTTCTGGACGAATTTGGACAGGCACTTGCAACCTGCGATCACGTGCTTCTGGCAGATATTTACGCCGCAAGAGAGCAGGATACCGGACTTGTTTCCTCGAAGGATGTCTGTGACAAGATCAACGCCAACGGTGGTCATGCCATCTACCTTGGCGACTTCGACAGCATCACCGAGTATGTGAAAAAAAATTGCAAAAAAAATGACCTGTTGATAACTATGGGCGCCGGAAATGTTGATTCTATCGGAAATACACTGTTAAAAAAATAGTTATCCACATTATCCACAGACCTGTTTGGGGAAAATTACCAAACAGGTCTTTTCATTTTTAGTTAACATAATTGTAACATAAATCGTCTGCAAACGGCTTGATTCCACACCCTTATTTTTTATGGTAACTGATTGTCCACATTATCCACATTTTCCACAATTTTCGTAAACGCTCCGACCGAAAAGATGTTCGCTTGAATTTAATTTTCTTCATGCTATAATTTGAAATGCTTCTAAGCGAAGCGATGAAGGGAAGGTTCAAAAAACTATGAAGACAATTACGATTTCAACTGAAAATAGCGAGACTTATTCTTCCATCTCGAACTTTTTTATCGACTATTATATGACAGATGCAAACGGGGAGTTTGTAAAGGTGTATCTGTATCTGATCCGGTTGCTGAACAGCAAACAGCAGATCTCGGTTGCCGAGATTGCGGATCATTTTAATCTCACAGAAAAAGATATCTGCCGTGCCATCAAGTATTGGGTGACAAAGGATGCACTGCGTCTGACCTTTGACGGAAAGGGACAGCCAACCGGGATTGTGGTTCTGCCACTGAAGGCACCGGAAATGGAGTTATCCACAGAATCGGATGCATTTTCCCTGCTTCGTTCCGATGATACATCTGCACATGTGGAAAAAGCAGACACAGCGGAGCGCTCAGAGAAGGCTTCCAACAAGATTGTACCGATCACAACACCTGCGATGGAACTTTCCGCACCACAAAAGCCGAAATTTACACAGAAAGATATCGATAAACTCTTGCGTGATCAGGACTGGGAAGATATATTATATCAAGTAGAGACTTTATTTGAGAAGCCGATTTCACAGTCGGATACGCAGTCATTGATGTACATATATGATACGCTTGGATTCAGTGTCGACTTATTTGAGTATCTGATCGAATATTGTACCACAATGAAGAAGAAAAACTGCCGTTACTTAGAAGCAACCGCCATCGGCTGGTATCAGGACGGCATTCAGACAAAGGCACAGGCAAAGGAACAGTACGCCCTTATGAGCGGTGTCTGCCGTGTCTTCTACAAGACGCTTGGCATTAAGCGCGGGGCACCGACAACGATCGAGCAGGAATTCTTTAAGACATGGACAAAGGACTACGGCTTCGGTGAGGATATCGTAGAGGAAGCCTGCAAGCGTGCAGTTTTACATACACAGAATCCTACGATCAAATATGTAAATGGGATTCTGACCGCATGGCATAACGCAGGGGTGACAGATTTTGCCGGCATCAAGCAGGAAGATCTCGCCCACGCCGAGACAGCCAAGAACCAGAAAGCCTCTGCTACCACGAAGAAAAGCGGAAATGCATTTACAAACTTTACACAGAGCAGCATGAGCTCCGAGCTTGATGAGATGGAGCAGCTGTTCCACAAAGAGGTAAACGGTCAATGAATTTTGAGTTGCTGAAAAAAGAAAATATCCTGCATGATTACGAACAGGTTCGCCTGCGCAACAAACGGCGCCTGCAGGAACGGCAGGAAGAAATCTATGCGAAGATTCCAGAGATCAAACAGTTGCAATCCGAAAACAAGCTTTCCTATATCGCGCTCGCGAAGAAAAAAGCACTCGGACAGGCAGCTGACACACAGGAGATCTCCAATCAGAACCGCAGCAATTCTGCGCGGATACAGGAACTGCTCCTGACACACGGCTACCCTGCTACATATCTGGAACCAATCTATGATTGTCCGGTCTGCAAGGATCTCGCCTATGTGGACGGCAAGGTCTGCGCATGCTTTGAACGCCGGATTGTGGATGCCTTATATCGCCAGTCCAACATGACACAGGTTCTGGATTCCGAGAACTTCGATACATTTGATCTGGATTATTACAGTCACACGATTCCGGAGAACCGGAACTGGTCTGTCAGTCCATATGACAATGCCAAAAATGTGCTGCATCTTGTCCACCGTTTCGTGAATACATTTGCGACACAGGATACCGAACGCGGAAACCTGTTATTATATGGAGAAACCGGTCTCGGAAAGACTTTTCTCACGAACTGTATCGCGAAAGCGTTACTGGACGAAGGGCACACCGTTCTCTATCTGTCCGCAAACGATCTGTTTGAACAGGTTTTCGGACAATATCTGATGAATAAAAAATTAGAACTTGAAGAATTATACAAATATATTTATAATAGCGAATTGTTGGTAATCGATGATCTGGGCACAGAGACAACCAATGCCTTTGTCTGCTCCAAGCTTTTTGAAGTTATCAACCAGAGGGGACTTACCGGAAAATCGACGGTCATCTCGACCAATCTTTCCATGAAGGAATTACAGGAGCGGTATTCCGAACGTATCATGTCCCGCATCATTGAACGTTACACTGTACTTCAACTGTACGGTGAAAACATAAGGTATCAAAAAAGAAAAAAAGAAATGATACAGGGTTCTAAGCTGTAATCACACAATGGAGGAAAAAATCATGCCAGATTCAAGTCATCTTATTACAGTTCCAGTTGGAAAGCTCGGAATCATCCCTTTGGAGAGCTGCAAAGCCCTCGGTGAAAAAGTGGATAGCTACCTTGCACGCTGGAGAGCAGAACGTCACAACGAGCACAAGGACAACATCACATTTGCAGGCTATGAGAGAGATTCCTATATCCTGAAATCCTCTTGTCCACGTTTTGGTTCCGGTGAAGCAAAGGGTACATTACAGGATTCCGTACGTGGTACTGATGTTTACATCATGGTTGATGTTGTAAACCATAGCATCGAGTACAAGATCTGTGGTAAGACAAATATGATGTCCCCAGACGATCACTATTCCGATATGAAGCGTGTTATCGCTGCCATGGCAGGCAAGGCAAACCGTATCACCGTTATCATGCCTTTCATGTACGAGAGCCGTCAGCATAAGCGCAGCAGCCGTGAGTCTCTGGACTGTGCAATCGCATTGCAGGAGTTAGTCGGACTTGGCGTTGACAATATCATTACATTTGATGCTCACGATCCTCGTGTCCAGAACGCGATTCCTTACAGCGGTTTTGAAAATATCATGCCAACCTATCAGTTCATCAAGACACTGCTCCGCACAACACCGGATCTGACTTTGGACAGCGATCACATGATGGTAATCAGCCCGGATGAAGGTGCCATGAACCGTGCGATCTACTTCGCAAACCACTTGGGTGTTGATGTTGGTATGTTCTATAAGAGACGTGATTACACAACGATCGTAAATGGCAAGAACCCAATCGTTGCACATGAGTTCCTTGGTGACAGTGTCGAGGGCAAGGATGTTATCATCATCGACGATATGATTGCTTCCGGTGAGAGTATGTTGGATGTTGCCCGTCAGTTAAAGGCTCGTAAGGCAAGACGTGTGTACTGTCTTGCAACGTTCGGTCTGTTTACTGCTGGTCTGGATATCTTCGACCAGGCAAAGGCAGAGGGTACCATCGAGAAGGTTATCACAACAAACCTGACTTATCAGGATCCAGAGCTCTTCAACCATGACTGGTATGAGTCTGCTGACTTGAGCAAGTATATCGCAACTCTGATTGATCACCTGAACCACAACGCTTCTATCAGCAGCCTGTTGGATCAGTCTGAGCGTATTCAGTCAAGAATTCAGGAGTACAAAGAGTTCGGAACAATCTCCGACAACTACAAGGCTCCAACAGTATAATTGGCAAGCAAGAATCGAACAAATAAGAAAAGCACAGTTCAAAGTTGAACTGTGCTTTTCTTATTTATTCTATAATTCCTATATGGATGTTTGTTACTGTACGTAGACGTAAACCTTAATCTGCTCGTCATTTAAGTTGTTTGTGAATGTCAAGATTGCCGTTCCCTTCTTGCCCGGGATCACACGTAATCTCGCTACCGAAGGTCCGACTGGGGAAGTATCCCATGTGAAGCTCGCAACATCCTCATCCGAGGACTCTACGCTTACCTCAATATCACCAGAGATACATACACGTAACACAGCTTCCTGCGTCGTCTGTGCCTCAGTTGTCTCTGCGCCTTCCTCTGATGTATCAGCCTCATTTGTCATGAACTTCAGGAATGTATCACTGACAAACATATCCTCATAGCCTTGGGATGGCACCGCATCCGTGAAGCTTGCCAGACCATCCATCGCCTCTTCCTTATCCTCAAGCGCGGTAATCTGCTTCTTATAGTCTTCTTCCTTATTCTGATAATCTGTGATTGATGCTTTCAAAAGATCAATCTGGGACTGCAGCTCTGTGATTGCATCCTCCTGCTCCCGGATCTGTGACCGGAAATAATTGGCTGCCACATCGCTTTCTGAAGCAATTGTATTTCGCTCATCGTTGGCTTTCTGTACTTTGTTACTGAAATAGAAGAATCCAAACACCAGACCACTTGCCAGAAATATCATAAGCGCGATAGATATTCCGATATACAGCTTCGTATTCCCCCGCATTTTCTCGCGGTCATATTCTTCATCTTCTAACGGTTTTCCACAGTTGCTGCAAAACAATGCACCATCTTCATTTTCCGCTTTACAATGTTTACATATCATAATCTATACAACTCCTGTTTTCAAATTTGAATCGTACGACATATTTCCCTTATGATACCCTTTTTTTCTCTATTTGTCCAGTATCAGCATGATATCCATCCAACTATCCTGTTATCCGGTCTGCTTAGCCGCGCAGGGCCTCAAAAGCACGTGATATATCCAGCACACCCCATCCCCACGCAGGATTTGGATATGCAATATCGACAACTGTCCGCGCACCACGAATCAAAATCTGCCGGATCACTTCGGTATTCATCCCATAATAATTGCCACGCACGATGCCCCATTCGAAGAAAAGTGCCGCCGCCCCGGCGGTCAATGCAGCCCCGACACTCGTACCGCTCCGGCGCACGAACAGCGGTCGCGTCCCACTGCCTCCCGCAAGCAGCCCCGCCACACGCACGGCTGGCGCCGCAAAATCCGGCTGAATCCGTCCTTTTCTGGTATATCCACGGCTGGATTCCACATACAACGAATTATCTAGATGATTGTACCCAGCTACAGTTATCGTCCCACGCGCATTCGCTGGCGCACAAAGAATCACTTCCGGATCTGGTCGTGAAAACCGCGTATTGCCGCCCAAAAATTGTCGGATTGGCAGCCATGCATCATACCCTGCCGGAAAGCTGCTGTAATTCTCTGTCACTTCAATCCGCCAGATACCGGTCGCAGGCTTCTCAAACCGCAGCAGGATAAACGGATCACCCGAATTGTTCTCGACCACTACACTTTCCGCATACAACGTCGTTCCCTCATACAAATATGTAATCATTCCAGAACTGTCACGGTTCGGAAAAAGCTGATCAAACCGCTGCCCGGTCGGGGAATATACCGCTATCTGGTACAGACTTGGCGCACGCCCCCAGATCTCCGTGCAAAAACCCGGATTCTCATCTTCCACATAGATCTCCATCTCATTTCTTACCGTCCGTGTCCGCGGCTGTGAGATCCCGTTCTGATTGCCCAGATTGATCGTAGACAGGCTTGCAAAATGCCCGCCTGTGCCAAGCTCATTTCCAGCACTTCCGACCACGCAGATTCCCGGCAGTGTCACAACCGTATCCAGATAAAGCTCCAGATTCAGATTCCCATTGTGATCACCCTGATTCGTCCCCAGTCCCAGACAGATTACAAGCGGTTTCCCCAGCTCCATCGCCTTGTTAATCAGGTATTTCACGCCAAGTATGATATCCGCCTCCGAATAACATGGAACGCCATCTGGAATCAGGAAGAAATCTCGCAGACGCTGCTTTGCCTGCTTTAATTTCACCATGATAATATCCGACTCCGGTGCCACACCGGAAAATATATCATCCCCATCCAGATAGGTGTTCCCGGCAGCCACCGATGCCAGAAACGTACCGTGCCCGTCCGTATCCCGGCTTGGTACAATCTGATACGGCTGTTCCGTCTGTATCGCCAGATTCAACAACTCCTGCGGATACTCCCTGCCATATCCAAAGATGGGACGCGTATCGATCTCCCCGCTCTGTACAGACATATTGGGTTCACCCGCTTCATATGCCGTCTGTGTCTGATCCCAGATCGCCGTTACCCTGCATGTACCATCTGCTCTGCGGAACAACGGATTCGCAAAGTCAATCCCCGTATCGACAAACCCAACCAACACATCCTTTCCTGACAAAGAAAGTCCTGGCACCGTCTGGACTGCGCCAATACCAATCCCCTGCAATGCCGAGGTATCCATCAGTCCAAAGCATTTCGGTATCCGGTCATAACCTAACCGAAACAGTGTATCTGCCGAGAGTGCTGCTCCAGCCGCATCATAGACACTACGATACGCCACAAGGAACTGACTGTTAATGATCGTTCTGCAGTCCGGCTGTAGGATCTGCATCTCCCCCGCCAGATTGTTGTCGTATTTCACAAGAAAATCAAGCACATCCTCATCATATATATAGGCACCACACGCCGAACCATACAGGCTATCCATCGCTCCTCCAACGCAAAAATCCCCTCAGCAAAATGTATGCTGAGGGGACTGTATGTATGTTTATTTTGCAATATAGGACGCGCGAACCGAAGTAATGCCGCCGTAATTTTTCGCCGGTGCCGGCTGTCCCTTTGGAACTAAAATGATCTGAATGCCTTCCAGACGCTTTGCATAACCGGCTGTACCGGATGGTGCACCATTCTTCGCCCAATCAAGCCAGCCAAATGACTGTGCATGCACACGATAGTAAATGTCATAATGCTTTGCCATCTCACCGGTCAAATTGATCCGGATTGCTTCGAGACGTTTTGCCTCGCCACTCGTACCACTCATCACGCCATTCTTCCGCCACGTTGACTGATTATTCTCATTTCCTTGCCAGCCATAGCTCTGTACATGTGTTGTATACACGATGTCTCCGCTGTACTGCTGGTTAGAAAGACGGATATTGATACCCTCCAGCCGCTTTGCCTGACCACTTGTACCACTCATCTGACCATTGTACTTCCATGCCTGCCAGCCGTAGCTCTGCACATGGGTACGGTAGGTCACGTTTGTCTGTGCTTCACCTGCAATCTGCGGATCGGCATTGGATGTATTCTTTGCATTTACAACCGGAGACGTACCCGCCTTCGCATAATAGCCAAGCGCATATGCGGAATTGATATTTCCCATTCTCGTATTGAAGGAAGCACCTTTCTTTACAACCACAATCTGGATTCCCTCCAGACGTTTTGCATAACCGGCTGTTCCTGATGGTGCGCCATTCTTCACCCAGCCGAGCCAACCGTAGCTTTGCGCATGCACGCGATAATATACATCGTATTTGCCTGCATCCGAACCTGTCAGCTGAATCTTGATTGCTTCGAGACGTTTTGCCTCGCCCTCTGTTCCGTTCATCTCGCCATTGGCAGACCACGGCAACCAGCCATAGCTCTGACAATGTGTTGTATACTGGATTCCCAGATTATCATTGCCCGTCACACGAATCTTGATACCTTCCAAGCGCTTCGCTTTTCCGCTCGTTCCCGCCATCGCACCATTTGTAAACCATGTCTTTGCATCATTCTCATTTCCCTGCCAGCCAAATGTCTGCACATGGGTTGTATACCGCACGGTTACAGCTGGTGTAACCGGCTGACTTGGTGTTGGATCTGGTGTTGGTGTTGGGCTCGGCGTTGGCGTTGGATCTGGGTTTGGTGTCGGATCTGGATTCGGATCTGGATTCGGATTTGGATCCGGATTCGGATTTGGATCCGGTGTTTCTGAAGAATCGACCTTCTTCACTGTCACGGCAAAAGAATCCTTGGCCCCCTGCCCATCCTTTGCTGTTACTGTGATCGTCGCTGTACCTGCCGCCTTTGCTGTCACTGTTCCATTCGTATCTATGGATGCAACACTTGGATTGGAAGAAGACCAAGCGACCTCCTTATTAGTAGCGTTATCCGGTACCACACGCACAGCCTCAACCGTATATGACTCTCCCACCGTCATGGATTTCTTGCCACCTACAATCGTAATTGTCGACACCTTAACCAGTTTCGGGAGATTTTCTATGTCTTCACTATATCCACATGTTTTACAAACATGATATTTCTTTCCCGCCTGCTCATACGTTGGATTGATTGTCTGCACCGCTCCATATACATGAGAAGTGCAAAGGCTTACTTTATTATAAGTTTCCTGCCCCTTATAATTCGCAGTATCCGCAGTAACATAACATAAATCTCCATCTATAAATCCAAGTCCATATATATAGGTTCCCTTTGCAGTGCCTGATGGCAATGTGAATATCGTTTTCGTCGTTCCAGTTGAGATGCTATACTGTTCAATCGTTGTCGGTGTTGAGAAATAAATCACACCATTTCGTGCTGCCATACGTCCGAAATAAGCCGTCCACACGCCATTGTCTGCAGTTGTCCATTTCGCGTATGCCGGTCCATATAAACAGGTAGTTGTCTGGCTTGCATAATTATACTTAGAAATCTGATATTTCGCGCTACGATCAGCTGCCACATATGCGCCATCCAGATAATACCAGTTTCCATTGTATGGATACATATATGTCTGCACACCACTCCAGAATCCACTCTCATAGCGGCTGTCAGTTGCTTTGGTATAGGTATAGCCATACGGAACACTCGTTACATAATCCGTCCGATCGCTATCCAAAGACAACAAGGTTGCATCCGAAATCATAAAATACGTATGCTTCACCCTTCCGAGATTGTCCCATGTCGGATCATCCCATGTGGCATCCATGTGATACCACTGATTGTTCAGATATACGGCATTCCACGCATGATTTGCAGCCTCACTTGAAACATAACCGCAGACAATATTCTGGCGTTTCATCAGATACATGAACGTCAGTGCATATCCCTGACAAACCGCCTTCTTCTTAACAAGTGTGCCATAGATATTATAATCATCGCTCGACAAAGAATTTGATAAATAATTCTCATAATCATACGTTACATCTGTCACAAGGTAATCATGATATGCAAGCGCAATCTCCACATCACTCAACCCGGTTGTATCAATCGCAGCTTCCATCTTCGCAACTTCTGCATCAATCTCCGCTTTCATAGAAGTAATCTGTGCCTTCGTATAATTATATGTAATGATCAATTTTGTAACATTACTTTGGTTATCCAGGTAATAACGAAATCCACCCGATACATAAAACAACTGTGGATTCATGTTCAAAATACCGTGTATAACATCTCCCACATTGGTTCTTGTCAGTCCATAGCCTGTCACATCTATGGTATCCTGCAGCTTCTCCATCGCAGCCACAATCGCTGTATCATGTGAATGGTCATAACTGCTGTCCGCAACCGCGTCGCTTGCTTCCAGCAAACCGCCCTCCGACAGCAGTCCGCTTCCATCCTCATGAACAATCTGCGTTGCCTCCTGCAACGGCTCGTCCAGCTCTGCCGCAACTCCTGTCACAGTATTTGCCAGCAGCATCACGAGTATAAGCAAATACGTAAATAGTTTCTTTCCTCTTTTCATGCAACCCTCTCCTTTTCTACACCCTGTTTTCAATTTTACCCATACATTCATTACAGTTCTCGCTAATAAAACATTAACATATATTGGGGGGAATGCAAAGAGAAAGTTTTGAAGATTTTTAAGACGGAGAATCATATGCATGTAAAAAATCAGGAGCGACAGCCCTATACAAATATAGGATATGTCACTCCTTCCATTCACACGCAAGCATCTTCAATATACTGAAAAGATTGTGGTGCATTACTTATTCCATATTCTTTTAATTCTTTAGGCGAAGCATACTTTACAACGTTTTTTAACTTATATGCTACTGCTTGATCCCGGTTTTCATAATATTGATTGAAAAATGATTTATCAATACCCGATTTTTCCTCTGTTTTCTCCCAAATCACTTCTGGCGAATCAATCAAAACATCCTCCACTTCGGCTTCCCCAACAACCCGCATAATAGGATTCGTAGAGTAAATTAAGATCTTATCTACATGCCTTTTGCACGCCTTTTTACGGAACTCATATCTCTTGGTTCCATTCATTATATTTTCTACATGAATAGGATTAATTGATAATAATATCGCACACATTATTTTTCTCCTTTTCATTTTTTTTAATTATATCTCAATAACATTCAATTTGCAACCTTTGGCAAACATTTGTTCTATCTTTTTAACAAATGCATAACACTTCCCCTTCTAGCAATCTCAAAGAATTGACTATCATTCAATTTAAAAAATCCCCAATATGAATCGCGGTCTAATCCAATTTCCTCTATCAAATCATGTCGAACTATCCTTTTCCTCAGCGCACCATTATATGTCATTTTTATTGCTTTACATCTACCCTTATTGTACCAATATCTTAAATCTTTTTTGTCAAATACACTATACTTACTTGCATAATTATAAAATTCGTCAAAACTGCCGAATTCTCCCTGTGTTTTTACATCCTCAACAACACATATAGACGTTACAACGGAGGAATATTCTGCGCTTCTCCCATCTTCACCAGTTCTATACAACACCACAATGTCTCCATAATTCAAATTCTCTACGCCATCCATACTGCACACATAAATTTTATGTATGGAATTTGTATATGATACATCTTTTATTATGCTTTTATTCTCTGTCGTTAATATCGAATCCGGAAACATGATCGAATGATATTTCGGATAAATACTTAGTAAATACTTCTTTGCTGTGCTCACATCTACATAAGGAAAGTCTTTGTTTATTTCCCCTGTAATTATTCCCATTTTCTTTAAGTAAACGTTTTCTCTTTGCGCGCCCTCTCCTTTAACTCCATATTGTTCAAACCCAAATTTTTGAACCAAACTGATCAACGAACTGTGTTTTTCATAAATGGTTACGTAACATACATCAACTGCTTCATTTATTGCATAATCCATAATTATCTTAATAAACTGTTCTCCCATTTTAGTTCCATGCGCCTCGATTTTAAATGTTCCCACCTTTAGTATCCTTTCGGCATGAATATTGGGTTCTACATCATTTACACACTGATATTCCATTTTTAAATATAAAAGACCTATCAGGTTTGCATTTTCATACTGCGCAAATGCAGGCTCATCTTTTTTTCTTCCAAACCAATCATCAAATCCTGGATAATCTCTTTTAAGTGAATCAAAAAAAGGATCGTGTAAATCAATTTCTGAAAATTTCTTGCATATAATATTATTCAATATATTTTCCTCCATTTTAATTTGTTTATACTATATCAATTTTCATTTGGAACAGGTTGTTATGAAAACTTTAATAACCACATACGAAATTATAGATATTTACAGAATAACTGTATTCTCCTCTAGAATCCCTATCCCCCAAAATACTGATATAAGTTTTAATCTCCCCTATTAAAACTTATATTATATATATTACACATCTCGACAAATATATCAAGGAATTTCGACAAATTCAAAAAAGATCTGATGTATAAAACATCAGATCTTTTTATATAACTATCAACTCATCTCAACGCATCCAGATATTTTCCATCCAAAACATCCTTCAAGTACTGTCCATACTGATTCTTCTTCAAAAGCTCGTACACTTCCAGTACCTCTTCCTTGCTGATCCAACCATTCAGATATGCGATCTCTTCCAGACACGCAATCTTACGATGCTGATGCGTCTCCATCGTCTTTACGAAGTTCGTTGCATCAACCAGGCTCTCATGTGTACCTGTATCCAGCCATGTGAAGCCCTGTCCAAGCAATTCTACATTCAGATTTCCCTTCTCCAGATAGATCCGGTTCAAATCGGTAATCTCCAGCTCTCCACGTGCAGACGGTTTCAGATTCTTCGCATACTCTACAACATGATTATCATAGAAATAAAGACCAGTTACACAGTAATTGCTCTTCGGCTGTGCAGGCTTTTCTTCGATTGAAATTGCTTTTCCATCCTGATCAAACTCTACAATTCCAAAGCGCTCCGGATCATCTACATAATAACCAAATACTGTAGCGCCCTTTCCGCTCTCTGCATTCTCCACAGCCGCCTTCAGGCGCTTCTTCAAACCATGTCCAGCAAAAATATTATCGCCCAATACCATTGCCACAGAATCATCACCAATGAAATCCGCACCAATGATAAACGCCTGCGCCAGTCCATCCGGTGATGGCTGCACTGCATAAGTCAGATTCACGCCAAACTGATGTCCATCTCCCAGCAGCTCCTCAAAACGCGGTGTATCTGCCGGTGTTGAGATAATCAGAATATCCCGAATGCCTGCATTCATAAGTACAGACATCGGATAATAAATCATAGGCTTGTCATAAATCGGGAGCAACTGCTTTGATGTTACTCTGGTCAATGGATATAAACGTGTACCGGAACCTCCGGCTAAAATAATTCCCTTCATAAATTAATTCTCCTTTTTATTAATTTGACTTATATCATTAACAAATTGTTTAATCTCTCATGGATAATATTCATATAATCCCTCTGCAAAAATAGGTGTCTTCCAAGAAATACAGAAGACACCTATAAGCATATCATATATAAACTATCAAACATCTGTCAAATTTTAGTAACTAGACTGCAATACACTTTAAGTGTAACGCAGGCGATTACTAGAGTCAATAGTATTTTTCGTTTCTTATTTCAACTCCACCGAATTCGGTGCCGTTCCATAATCATAATATTGTTTTCCCTCATCAACCAAATGCTGGTGGAGTTCTCCAATCGGGTGAGACTCATAAAATTCCGGAGTGATATCTGCGAAGTAAGCTTTTGCATTCATTCTGTCATAATCTTCCGTCCCAAATCCCCAATTTCCATGATGGCTCAACTGCACATAATCGCCCGTCAGCTCGTCTCCATATGTCTCAAACAAATATTTATTCATGTCGGCTTTGACATCACCTGTATACAGAAAACTTTCTTCCTGATTTGTAATTTTCATGCACAAAGAACCATCATTCTGATAATCCAAATCCGAACCAACATTCTGCTTCACAATATCGTCAAATGCATTATACACATGCACCCGAAGTCCGCATACCTCAAGCTCATCATCTCTTTTCAAGTGAATAATATTATCTGCATCCTTTGTTAGATTATGAAACGTCTCCAGAGGTTCCAATCCCATACTGTCATACGGTTCCCCCGCTTCCTTAATAAATTCGTAATCGTAGCCATTATCATATATCTTATCTATAGTCACTCCCTGTGGATCCGCATAAATCACATTAAATGCACCAACGTGATCACTATGTGTATGAGAGATAAACCATGCATCAACATGATTCCCATTCTGGGCAATAACCTTTCTTAATGCCGGGGCATTCTCAGCCCATCCACCATCTATAATAATCAAATGTCCACTGTTCGTAATTGTATAACAATTCGCCTGTCTTCCCGTCGCATCTGAATATTGTGTGATTATGCATCCATCGGTATTCATTTTCTCTTGATTTCCTGTTTTATTATGCATATGAACCACTGCGGAAATACCTCCCAGCGCTAATACACATAACAAAGCAAAAATTACGATTCTTCTATTCATAGTTCACAATATCCTTAGATTAATATTTCTTCCTTCACACCCTTAAATTTTACTTTATCATCTTGGCATTATAATTGCAAGGTTCATTGTGACATGGTACAATATTATTGATATTATACGATAGAGGTAACAACATGAATAAATTAAAACACTTCCTATTAAATAGTAAAAATATTAACAAATCCAGTTTCATCTGGAATATGGCAGGAAGCATGCTCATGGCGTTTCAGTCTGTTATCATGCTGATGATTATTACTCGTACATTAAATCTATATGAGGCAGGGGTATTTACACTCGCCTATGCAAGTGCTAATCTCTTCCTGAATATTGGTAAATACGGCATGCGTAATTTCCAAGTGTCCGACGTCAAACGCCAGTTTAACTTCAAAGAATATAATACCTCCCGTATTATTACAACTCTATTAATGTTGATTGTTTCACTCGTTTACGTCGTAATCGCCAAAAGCAAAAATGATTATAACATGAACAAAACATGGATCATCATATGGATGTGTCTGTTTAAGATTGTTGATTCTATCGAAGACACCTATCTGGGGTACTACCAGCAAGAAAACCGGCTTGATGTAGCCGGAAAAATTTTAACTCTACGTATGATATTAACCATACTGGTATTTGGGTTGGGACTGATATTCCTACGCGATCAGCTAATATCACTGATGATCGCAACTATATTTACTACATTACTTTTAATAATGTTTGTGACACTTACTTACCCAGCTTTCCGAAAAGAAGAATCTGTCCACAAAGGAAAAGTCTGGGAATTGTTACGCGTTTGTTTTCCTCTGTTTTTAGGCTGTTTCCTCGCCTTTTATATTGGAAATGCACCCAAATATGCGATTGACAGTTTACTCAGCGACGAAATGCAGGCATGCTATGGTTTTATAGCCATGCCGGTATTTGTGATTGGATTGCTGAACAACTTTATATTCAGTCCGATGATTGCAAGAATGTCTATGATGTGGAAAGAACGACAAAATAAAGATTTCTTTCGATTATTTTGGATACAGATTTTAATCATTGGAATTATTACTATTGTCTGCGAGGCAGGAGCTTTCGTTCTTGGAGTACCAGTATTATCCATGCTATATAACACAGATCTTGCACCATACAAAACAGAGTTGCTTGTGTTATTATTGGGCGGTGGCTTCCTTGCTTTATCCGGATTATTCGTCACAATCATGACTATCATTCGGATTCAGAACAGTCAGGCAATCGGATATGGTATCGTAGCAGTTTGTGCATATATTCTATCACCAATCTTTGTGCGGAAATATGCCGTTATGGGGGCCTCTGTTCTCTATCTTCTGCTTATGATCCTGTTATGTATTATCTTTGCAATCATGATGACGATTGGATTCAAAAAGAAAAGATCCGACGCATAAAGCACCAGATCTTTTCTTTTTATAATTCATCAACTTATCTCAACGCATCCAGATATTTTCCATCCAAAACATCTTTCAAGTACTGTCCATACTGATTCTTCTTCAGAAGCTCGTACACTTCCAGTACCTCTTCCTTGCTGATCCAGCCATTCAGATATGCGATTTCTTCCAGACACGCAATCTTGCGATGCTGATGCGTCTCCATCGTCTTCACAAAGTTCGTTGCATCAACCAGGCTCTCATGTGTACCTGTATCCAGCCATGTGAAGCCCTGTCCAAGCAATTCTACATTCAGATTTCCCTTCTCCAGATAGATCCGGTTCAAATCGGTAATCTCCAGCTCTCCACGTGCAGACGGTTTCAGATTCTTCGCATACTCTACAACATGATTATCATAGAAATAAAGACCAGTTACACAGTAATTGCTCTTCGGCTGTGCAGGCTTTTCTTCGATTGAAATTGCTTTTCCATCCTGATCAAACTCTACAATTCCAAAGCGCTCCGGATCATCTACATAATAACCAAATACTGTAGCGCCCTTTCCGCTCTCTGCATTCTCCACAGCCGCCTTCAGGCGCTTCTTCAAACCATGTCCAGCAAAAATATTATCGCCCAATACCATTGCCACAGAATCATCACCAATGAAATCCGCACCAATGATAAACGCCTGCGCCAGTCCATCCGGTGATGGCTGCACTGCATAAGTCAGATTCACGCCAAACTGATGTCCATCTCCCAGCAGCTCCTCAAAACGCGGTGTATCTGCCGGTGTTGAGATAATCAGAATATCCCGAATGCCTGCATTCATAAGTACAGACATCGGATAATAAATCATAGGCTTGTCATAAATCGGGAGCAACTGCTTTGATGTTACTCTGGTCAATGGATATAAACGTGTACCGGAACCTCCGGCTAAAATAATTCCCTTCATAAGCTTTTTCTCCTTTACGATACAATTTATTATAATTAAACCTGTCTATTTAAGCTCTATTCAAAATTAAGTTATATTCAATCCATGTTATTTCTTCACTATAACCTTCTATACTTTTTAAGCCATGTTTGCATACTCTAAAATCGCTTCTTCTATCAAAATCTCCGGTTCATATCCAATATCTTCTTTTATATGTTCTAAAGATACATCCCAAATATAATCATCCATAAAATCTTCTTTTCCACTAAATATTATCCTGGAATCAGACTCTAACAACTTTACACACAATTCAGCCAATTGCTTATTTGATACCGCATTATAACTTGAAAGATTGTATATTCCATGCGCCTTCCCACTATATAACGCAAGATATAAAGCCTTTGCAATATCCCGAACATGTACATACGTCTGAACCCGACTTCCCTTTCCCGACAGTATCAAGTCTTCTCCGTTCTTTGCTTTTGTTACAAATGTCGGGAATATTGTCTTCGGATTCACACCCGGTCCTACTGGAGCAGATATTCGAAAACTAGCTGTTCTCACCCCATGCATATAATCTGCATAATTTGCAAGTAATTCTTCTGCAATTTTCGTTGCATGATACACTGTAGGCGGTTTCAAAGAATGTTTCTCTGTAATCGGATGCTCCTCTGGTTTTCCAATGACCGGTAAACTTGACAATTGTAAAAATACTCCGATATGTTCTCGTTCCGCAAATTCAAGCAGTCTCTGAGTTCCTACACAATTATGTGCAACAACTTCCACATTATAAGGTTCTTTACGCATATCCGCTGCCAAATGGATAATTGCATCAATCTTATCCACTTTAACAGATGCCATAATTCCATCTATCGCTTCTGAATCCATATCACAACAAATGTACTCATCAACTTCTGGTACAGACTTTTCTCTACGCCCTAAACCAATGACATATTCACCTTTTTCTTTCAGATATTTACAAACATGTCCGCCTATAAATCCGTTTGATCCTGTGATTAAAACTTTCATCTACATTTCCTCTTACATTTAGATAATATGATAACAATTTTTATATGCTTGTTCCCATTGTCCTCTTTGCCTTAGGATATATTGCATAACATCACGAAATGCGCCTTCCCCACCTTTTTTCGTTGAAATATAGTCTACTATTTCTTTTATTTCATCAGCAGCGTCACTTGGACATGCTTTAAATCCAGCTAGTTCCATCCCCATATAATCATTAAGATCATCCCCCATATATGCCAATTCATTAAAATTAATATTTCTATCGCCAATAAATTTTTTCAAATAGCCTACCTTATCAACAATCCCCTGTTCTAATAAATCTACTTGCATTTCCTTCATTCGACGTTCCGTAGCTTGGCACCTTCGTCCCGTAATTACAACTGTAAAAATCCCACATGCTTTTGCTGTAAAAAAACCAGCAGCATCCTTTGTATTAAACTTTTTAAATTCATTCCCCTGTTCATCATAATAAATCCCTCCATCCGTTAACGTTCCATCTATATCAATAACCATATACTTAATAGTAGATAACGCATTTGACTGAATATTGGGAATTTTTAAATTACCATTCATATAATAAGATGTATACATTATTTTCTCCTAAGGTTATCAAAAAGATATGTTATTGCCGTTTTTATTTCTGATGTTTTTACATCATGTACAACCAACAAGCTCATATCTGGTTTCATTAATACTGCTGTAAGATCTGTACTTGTTTGTTTTTTATCCTTTCTTATTGCCGCCATTATTACATCCATATTCATAGGTATACTCTGGATATCTACATGTATAATTTTCCATATTACATTTTCTATTCTATTTACTATTGACTCCTTTAACCATCCACGCATTAACGATATCCGGTTTGCCACAATCATTCCCATGGCAACTGCTGTTCCATGTGGAATTACATAATTACTCATTGTTTCAAATGCATGTCCAAATGTATGGGCATAATTCAAATGTATTCGAATTCCTCTGTCAAACTCATCTTGCTCTATAAACGCTTTCTTAAAGGCTAATGAATTATACACAAACTCTTCTAATGTTTTTTCATCTCTTGCCAAAAGCAAATTGATATTTTCTTCAACCTTTTTTATTCCCTTTTCACCATACATAACATTAAATTTTACAACTTCTCCTAAACCACTCTCAAAATCCTTTTCCGACAAGCTTTTAAAGAATGGTGTACATATTTGAATCTGATCCGGCGGATAAAAAGTTCCCAAAAGATTTTTAAATTTTTTATAATTTAATGATGTTTTTCCCCCTATACAACTATCACACGCCGCAAGAAGCGTTGTTGGATAAAAAGTCCAATGTATTCCTCTATATAATACATTCGCTACAAAACCTGTAACATCTTGCACAATTCCCCCACCAAAAGAAATTAACTTTGCATTTCTCTTAGCTGGAATATTCGTCATAATTTCACATATTTGTAATGCAGACTCAATTGTCTTATTTTCCTCAATTGATTCAAAAATATATAATTGATCTTTTGGAATTTTATTAAATAATCTTTCGACATATATATTATATAGCTTTTTATCAATTACCACATATGTATCTTTATCAATTTGAAGCTTCTCTATAACATCAAAATTATTATTTACTATTACTTTATAATCTTTCGAACTTGCCTTAATAATCATTTTTCTGAATATCCTCCATCTATAGTTATTTTTTGTCCCGTCAAATATGTGTTTTTATCACTACATAAAAAATAAACTACCTCCGCCATTTCTCTAGGTTCTGCCATTCGTCCCATTGGAATATCCTTATTGATACTTTCAATCTGCTCTAATGTATTATTTTTATATGTTAATTCTGTCAATGTAAACCCCGGGCATACTGTGTTAACAAGAATATTGTATGGTGCCAATTCTACTGCCAATGTATTTGTAACTCCATGTACTCCATTCTTTGTTGCACTATATACACATCGCCCTCCCTTAGAAACAGTTGCCCATATTGAACCAATATTTACAATACGTCCATATCTTTTTTCTTTCATCTTACCTACAAAACCCCTAAGCAATCTAATAGGTGAAATTAAGTTAATCTGCATCATCTGTGTTAATTCGTCATCTTTTATCTGTGTTATTTCATTAATCTCATTAACACCTGCATTGTTAACGATTACATCAAAATATTCATCTTTATGGTTAGCTATATACACCTCAACTGATCTAGGATCACTTAAATCCATCTCCTGCCTTGTTGGGCACACCAATATGTAGCCTTCTTCCTTGAATTTCTCGGCAATTGCTTTGCCTATTCCTCGAGATGCACCAGTTATTAATACTTTTCTCATTATTATCTCTCCATTTAACTACTCATCTGCAAATATAACCTTAATGTTATTATTATAATTTTTTACCGCATTTATCATTTCTTCTTTATTTTCATATTGATAATAAATATATGCAATTCGTTCGTTGAGGTAATCATTTATTGCCCCATTCTCACCCAACATATCTATTTTCTTAAAAATATGGGGACTTATACTATTATCGATTTCATATCTCCTTATCTTTCCATTATGAGGAGCCATTATACCATGATGTCCGCAATACTTATACTCTATATCTGTAAATTCCAGTCTATCACAGGATTCACCCAACGCAGCCTTTATATAAGCCTCTTCCCATGGAAACCCTGTCGTTTTATCCGCCAACATTAAAAACTGATTTCCAAAAGCCCTCCGCATTGTTTCAATAATGTATGGTTTTCCGTCTTTCATGATATATTGTAACGCTATGATTCCATCTACCAAATTTAAATCTTCAGCCATATTTTCTATAATCATCTTTAATTCAGGCTCCACCCTCTCTATACAATCCGCTGGTAGTGTCTCAGACTGAATTAAATATGGGTTTATAGGGGAATAACAATTACAACTTGTTGAAACATATACTTTTTTATTAATAAGAAATGTTACATATGTATGCTGTGTTCCTATCACAAACGGTTCAATAACAATATGCTTATCTCTCGATTTTTCATATGAATAATCTACAGCTTCTACAGCTTCTTCATATGTATTGGCACGTCTGATTCCCTTTCCTCCCGTCAAGTCATTCGCTTTGACAATAATTGGATATTCTATTTGCTTAATATAATTTAAAGCATCCGCCTTATCTTCTGGACAATATGAATGCGGAGCCGGTATATTATGTTTGTACACATATTGTTTGAACAGATTTTTGTGATGTAATAATTTTGCAATCTCATATTTATCATATCCTGGCCAACCCATCTGTTCTGCAACATACGCTGCTGTAAGAACACCAAAATCATTCGCGCAACTAATAACACCTTCTATATCATTGTCTTTTACAATCTGCAACACCTTTTCTTTATCTGAATAATCCGCTGGAATATATTCATCTGCATACTGATGTCCTATCAAATTTGGAGCATTTCCAGTCGTAATAACATACATTCCCATTTCTTTTGCTTTCTTTATAATTGGAGCTTCGCAGAAACTTCCATTTAAGACCAATACCCTTTTCTTTGCCATGTCAACCTATTCCTCCTCTTTATTTTCTATATTTATTTTTTCTTTAATTACGTATTGCGGTGCATTATTTATACATATATACATTCTCCCTATATACTCACCCAAAAGCCCAACAAAAAACATAAGCTCTCCCGTGAGGAATAATACCACGTTTATCGCAATAAATAACGAATAGTTCAACAAAATGCCCATTGCAAATTGTATAATCAAGATAATACTCCACAACAACGCAATGAAAATATTTACTACACCTACATAAGTAGCTAATCGCAAAGGCTTTTCAGAGAAAGATGTAAATCCATTCATCCATAAACCTAATAGCTTTTTTAATGTATAACCTGACTGTCCATAACTTCTATCCTGATGATCAATGTATACATTTGCTACATTCCTCGTAGCCCTTAACATTAATCCATGCACAAATGGATATGCATTCTTATATTTTACAACCTCATCAATCACAAACCGCTGACATACACAATAACTGTTTAATTCAATTCCCTTTGGCATACCAACCAAATGTGTAGACATAAAAAAACTAACTTTACTTCCAATCTTACGAAACAATGTGCTTTTTTTTTCTTTATACCTTGCAGAGACTAAATCATATCCCTCTTCCAGTTTGTCTATCAATCGAAACATTTCAGATGGAGGATTCTGTCCATCATCATCCAAACACACAACAATATCCCCTGTTACTTCATTAAATCCTGCCATCAGTGCGCTATGTTGTCCAAAATTTTTCGCCATATTCAACACTTTTACTTTAGAATTATGTGCAAGATTAACTAACACACTATATGTATCATCCTTGGAACAATCATTTACACAAATTATCTCATAAGTGTATCTACCATCATTCTCTACTGTTTTTATAATATCATCAACAACTTTTTTTATACTTTTTTCTGAACAATAACACGGTATTACAAATGATAACTTCTTCATGATAATTCCTCTATCCTTTTATTTATTTTTTCCTTAACCATGGTATAAATACAACCTCCAATTAAAGCCATTAACCAAAAAATCAAAAAATTAAACGGCATAGGGATTCCAATACATAATGGTTTAAATGTTACCTGCATTAAATATATTGATAATGTACTATCTCCAATAAGCTGAACACATCGCCATAGTTTATTTTCATTTCTTATTTTAATATCAGAAATGCTCAACATATAAAGTAAAACATTAATCCCAAAAATATATATACCTAAATGAATCAAAAACTGATATTTGTAGGCACTATTATATATCAAAATTTCAATATATTCCATAGCCCATACCAGAATACCACAAATACCACCGACAAAATAAAATTTGGAATACTTTCTCACATTTTGCATATTTTTATTATTTATAATCTTTCGAATAATTCCTCCTGAAAAGAATGGTCCAAAATAAAATAAAACTTTAAACAATGAAAAACCTTCTAATTCAACACAAAATGTTGATAAATCCATTCCAAAAACATATGATACTATATATATTAACGCATATGCACACAGCACCCCTATGTATTTTTTTATACTCTGTCCCTTTATTGCAAAATAAAAAATAACATAATACAACAATATTGCAAAAACAAACCAATATAAATCGACATATCTTTTAATTAATACACTAAAATCAGTATTTGCAAATTCGGATTTTCCGTCTATAAGTATAATTCGTAACAAAAGAAAAATTATTGTTGCTGGTAAAATTCTATTAGCTCTCTTTTTTATCCATTCTCTAAATCCAATATTTATATTAGCTAAACAATATCCTGACAAAACAAAAAAAATAACGTTTCCTTGTCCTCCACCAATCGCCAACAATGAAATTGGATATAAATCACCACAATGACTATTTGTAATTAAAAGGCACGCCAAAAAGCGTAATACAACTATTCGATTATCTTTATATTTTTTATTTTCCATTACCAATTTCTCATTTTTCAAAATAATAAACGTCTATTTCACCATACATATTGACTATTTTCCCTAATTCCTCAACTTTATATCCTAATTCCGATATTTTATCTATAACTTCTCTATTGCTTGCACGCGCAGGAACAATAAAATAAAATCGGTTATCTGCATCCAAGTATTTGTCTCCCCTCGACAGTATAAAATCAGAATATAATGTTTTTACCTTTAACATCTCGGTATCTTTACTATTGAATATTCTTTTTTTATTTTTATCGTCCCAATATATCTTATAGCAGTTTGCACCACCGTAATTTCTTCCCGATATATTTATTTCATAATCTATAATATCTAATATAAATACATTTTTTGTTTTTGAAAAATCCATTTTTTTAAATGCACAATCCAACAAATCATCATAAAAAGAATATTCCAAATTATATGCATATAAATCACCCAATATCGGATATTTCCCATCTACACCCGAAACAATATTCATGCCTTCCCGCTTATCAGATTTATATGCCAATTTATATATTTCTTTTTGCCCAGTATTTATTGAATCCGCATATAATATAATAGACGGATCAGTTGTCCAAAACGTCTGAAATATCATCAATATATCAAGACAAATAATTGATAGATTTTTAAGCTTTCTGCTTGTAAATGATTCAATAAACAAAGGAATCAGTAGTGCAAATATCAAAGAAAACAGTGTCGTATATCTTGGGCAATTTGCATCAGAATTATATAACATTAATAACAATAAAACCAACAAAGAACTAAGATACAACGAATAAACGATAATCATATTATTAGATGAATCACTTTTTCGTTTATTTGTCCACACTATCCCTACTATTATCAATAACACCAATAACCAACGAAATCCAAAAACAAAAGTCTGCAAGAATGTATTCATAATTTGATTCTTATCTAACAAATTAATCATCGATGTACTTACAAATGTTCCATAAAAAGATTGCGATGTAAAATAGTCTCCATATTTAAACAAAACCATAAAACATAAAACTGGAAACAGCCATAAAAAAACTTTTTTCCATGACCACCAATTCATAAACTGTTTAAAAAAGGATTTTTTATTTTTATTGATATATACATCTATTATCATATAAGCAAATAGAAAAAACACATAAAAAGCAAAGCCCGTTATCTTGGTAAACGACATCAAAAATCCAGTAAACGAAATCAATAAATCATTTCCTTTTATTACCGCAGCTAAGAACCAAACCGCAAAAAATGTAACATTCCAATCCATATCGATATATGAAAATAGACCAACAATATATGGAGAGAACGCAAATAACAAACTAATCATGGAGGCCTGTAAGTTTGTAATATCTAGATATATCTTCTTTATTAGCCAATGAAGTATACATAAAGTAATAACCGTGATAACAAGATTAGCTATATATACTCCAATTATCCTACCTGGTAAAACAGCTTCTAAAGGAGCCGCAAACAGTGCCAATCCCTGTGCCCATTTCCAACAATTAAATGCACCTAAAAAGGATAAAAAATCCAAATTAAATAATTTTGTTGCCCTTACTAAACTGCCATAATAAATATTTGCATCATACCTTGGGACATTATTAAATTGCAGCAATTCAACAACAATTACAACACCTATAACCAATAATAAACTAAATGGAATTTTAATTTTTGAAGAAGATTTATTTTGAAAAATAATCTTGCCAAATAATATTGAACATAGATTAACTAATATTACAAATAAAATATTTCCAAAATGTAAAACAGTTGTCCCCTTTGCAAATATAAATACATCACAAAAATAAGAAACTATAATTGAAATAATAAATATTGCATTTATAAAATATTTATTATTCTGATAAATATTTTTTCTGTCTTTTCTATATTTATGTACTAACATCAGAAAAACACAGCATAATAAAAGCGGCAAAAGCATGAAATTAATCATATATGTCAAAAATGTAATAACACCTGTTCGCTTATATGTTAAATTTCCATTATTCTCCCACTCCAATAACTCAACGTCATCTGTACCCAGGAACAACCATTTTGCAATCGCAGCAGTAATAGAATTCTTGACCGCAAATTTTTCTGTTGATAAATATTGTGTTGTAACAACCGCGCTTTTTGCAGCAACAATACCTTTAGGCGCTAGTTCATAGTTCACGGAATAAGAACTGTATACTTTCACATCGTTATCTATTGCCACAATACCATACGAAGTATCTCCGCTGATAGTTCCTTTATTTATACAATTCGCAATCGTGCCTTGATAAAACTCTCCCGCAATACCTGCCGCACTATTTCCACATATATTTGCATAGTTTATACAATTAGCAATTACGGCATTCTCCCCTACTGCTTGCCCCGCAATCGCACCCGCAACCCTACCTTCTATATGCCCACTAATTATCTTGAGATTGACTACTTTTCCTCCCAAGCTTCCAAAAAGACCAGCATGCTCTTGCTCTGCAATATATAATTTACTAATACCATATCCATTTCCATCATAAATGCCCCAGAACGATTTTCCGCCTGAGGTATTTCCTATTGGTTCCCATTTTTCACTTTTTAAATCAATATCACATGTCTGTCGAAAATATATTCCTTGAAATGTTTCCCCTTCATTCACCAAATCTCTTAAATGATATAAATCTTCACAATTTTGAATTAAATATGGTTCTTTACCTGTCCCTTTTCCTGTAAAATCTTCACTTTTAGCATGCACATTCAAACACATCAACATACATACACTGATAACAGTGAGCAAAAAAAAGATTTTTTTTGTATAGAATCTCATAAATAATCCTTACTCCATTTACTATTCAAAATATTTGTATACTTTTGATATAACTTCATCCACAGTTTCTCCCATGTTATAATACAATGGAAGCCGAACAATTCGTTCACTTTCCTTTGTTGTGTATTTGTCCTCACCTGCAAATACACCATACTCTCTTCCTGCCGGAGCCGAATGAAGTGGGATATAATGAAATACCGTTAATATATCATTTTCTTTCATATAATTAATAAATTTCGTTCTTTCCTCTATATTATCAAGCTTAATATAATACATATGTGCATTATGCTCGCACTCTTCTGGAACAAACGGTGTCTCAATAACTCCCTTATCTTTTAGATACTTAAACGCCTCATTATACTTGTTCCAACTATTCATACGATCGTCAAAAACCTGCTGTGCAACTTCCAACTGTGCATATAAATATGCTGCATTCAAATCACTTGGAAGATAGGAAGAGCCCGCCGCAACCCACGTATATTTGTCAACTTGTCCTCGAAGAAATCTACTCCGATCTGTTCCCTTTTCACGTACAATCTCCGCTCGATCAGAATCTTTTGCATCTCTGATAAGAATTGCACCACCCTCACCCATACTATAATTCTTTGTCTCATGGAAACTATAGCATCCATAATCACCGATTGTTCCTAGACTTTTTCCCTTATACTTTGACATAACACCCTGCGCAGCATCTTCAACAACCTTCAAATTATATTTTCCAGCTATTTCCATAATTGTATCCATTTCGCAAGATACCCCTGCATAATGTACAGGTACTATCGCAACCGTTTTATCAGTAATCGCATTTTCGATCAGTTTTTCATCAATATTCATTGTATCTGGACGAATGTCAACAAATACAACTTTTGCGCCACGCAACACAAAGGCATCTGCAGTTGATACAAAAGTATAAGATGGCATAATAACTTCATCACCAGGCTTTATATCACATAAAATCGCAGCAAGCTCCGTCGCATGTGTACATGAAGTCGTAAGCAAAGCTTTAGCAATTCCCGTTGTGTCTTCAATCCATTTATTACATAATTTTGTATAATATCCATCACCACATATCTTGTTTCTGGATATCGCATCCTGCATATATATTATTTCTTTACCCGTTACTGGTGGTACATTAAAACTAATCATAATCCCTTATCTCCATTATCATGTTTTTACAATGTGTATATACTTTTTGTTAACAGATTCATCTTGATTGTCTTATTCATTCTCTGCATCATCTGATTTACATATTCATTCAACTCATCTGTATGCTTTATTCCATAATCACAGCGTTCTTCATCATCTAAATATATGCCATTATGTGTTTCATTAAATCCGTCAATTCCGGCCAAATACACTTCCTTGACGCCTACTTTTTCCATTGTCTTTAACAATACCGCAAATGCGACATCGGGAATTGCATTTTCCTCAGTATCCAAAACATCTTTATAACGCACAGTATAATCAAATGCACCGCTTGTTTTTGTAACATTCGATGTTGCTATAATCTTATATTCCCCTTGATGTCTTGAAAGTTTACTAGCAATCTGCACATATTTCTTCGAATTACTCAGGAATATCATATCAGGCGAAATGTTATCTGGTATATAATTCATAGAAATAACTATTGGATTATTCTCGTTAATAAAGTTCTTTAAGAGTTCTTCCTGTTCCGTCACACTATCCCCAGTTCCCAAAAGAAGAAGCTTTCTGCTACCAAACAATTCCTTTAGTGCCTGTACATCTAATGTATCATCTATATCATTTTCCTGATACTCCAAGTACAACTGTTCCATATATTTTTTATCATATAACAGTTTTTTATCTCCCTGAAGTCGTCCTAACAATTCATTAATCTGTTTAACTGAAAGTGTTTTCTTCTTCATTAAATCCGATACATATGTTGGATGGCAATCATTAGATGCTGCCAAATAGAAGAACATATTATACCCCCATGTTGCCGGAGTATAAAAACTTGTTATATTGGCATCAATCGCCTCTAAGAATTGGCTAATATCATAATTTTTACCTAAGTTACTGTTCATGTACATGGCAATCAATTCGATAGGAGCATTACCGGCGCTTTTGCCCATGCCATAGATGGTTCCGTCTACAAGCAAAAGTCTGTCTGTAACCTGACTCATCATGGTAATGCAATTTGCATAACCCATCTGGAAATTATTATGTGCGTGATATCCTAACCCAATTTCTGGCAACAAATATTGATCTAGCAGATCAAAATAATGTTTCAAATTATTTTGATGCATCAATCCATAAGTATCCACCATGGAAACTGCATATGGTTTCACTTCATTTGCGAGTCGGATCAAGTCCATCATTTCGTCATCTGTATAGCTTGTAACGGATACCAACTGAGCAAAAACTTTATATCCAAGTTTCTTAAGCTCAGCGCAAAAACTCATAGCTTCATTCCGGAGATGTTTTTTAAAAATCACTCGAATCGCATCTAAATATGATTCCTCACATGGTTTGATATGCGCCAACGAACATGTACCATAATCAATCATCCCTACAATCAAAGAATTTTTTCGGTCAAGATTTCCAAATATCTTCTGAACACAATCCGTATCTGGCATAATACTTCTATTAATATCAAATGGTCTTCTTTCATCTAAAAATCCAATCTCGATATAATCTACATTTGCATCTACCAACCGTTCAAAGATACTAACCATATTATTATGTCCAAACTTCCAGTCGTTAACGTATCCTCCATCTCTCAGTGTACAATCTAACAGCTTTATTTCTCCCATGTATGAAATCTCCATTTATCAATATTCGTGCCATAATGACGCCTTTTTTAATTTTATAGCATCACATACTTTATGTCAATTTTTATTTAACTCAAGTTTACAGGCACCGCGCATCTGTGGTAAAATTTGCATTATAGGTCTTCTTTTTATCAATGATTCATGGTACAATAATAGTTAAAATTATCAATGAAAGGTTTTAAAATGTTTAAAGATAAATTAACCAACAATAAATTTATTGTATCTTTACTTATAAATCTTACTTTCCTGTTTCTTGCTCTATTATTCTGTGACATGAAATACGAAGTATCTGATGACTTTATTATGGATGCGATATTATCCGGTGCTCTTGGACATAATTACAACGAACACTTACTTTTCTCTAACATCCTATATGGTTATCTTCTTAAGTTTTTATATTCCATTACCAAAAAAATAAGTTGGTACTTCGTTTTTCAAGTCGTAATTTGCTTCGTTTCCTTAACATCTCTCTGTTATATAGTTTTGAAGCGAAACAACTCACTCATAGGATTAATCTTTTGTCTTATTTTTGTTTCTTTTTTCTCTGACGACTTGTATATTTTAGTACAATTTACTAAGACAGCTACGGTTGCAACATGCGCAGGGGGAAGTATGTTTTTATATGCTATTTTTTATTCAGAAAAAAAACGAAAGCATATGATAATCGGTGCGCTGCTAACACTTCTTGGGTCAATGGTTCGTTTTCAATGTATCTTTATTGTACTTATTTTTCTTTTTATAGTATTTATAAAGTATGCTTTTACTATCAAGGAATTCAATACTCATTTTTTTATTAAAAATTTATTGTATTGTATAATTCTCTTTATATCAGTTTTATGCGTTATGGGAGTAGATAAAATTATTTGGAATAATTCACCGTCCTACAAACAATACCGAGAATTAAATGAATTACGTGCATCCATTACAGACATTAAAACATATGATTATTCGTCCTATGCTTCTTTTTTTGAATCAAAGGGATTAGATGAAATTGACTTTCATATGATTGAATCATGGAATTTACTAGATCAGAACATTTATACCCCTGAAATTCTAACAAACTACTCCACTGTCAAAAAGGAGGTTCATAAAAACTATATACTCTCTGTAAAGCACTTGATAAACTCTTTTCGTGACAGGAAATATCAATCATATACTGTTGTTTGGGGATTACTATTAATGATGTTTATTCTATTATTTATTGATCCTCATAAATTTATTTGTATGATTCCTGATTTTATTATAGCCGGATTACTTCTTGTATACTTTTTTATACGCGGTCGAGTTGTATATCGAGTGGAATACTGCATTTTTTTATGTCTTGCAATTGGTCTGATTACTTCGTTAAATGTGACCACACTAAATAATACATATAAATTATCATTAAATATTTTAGGTGCTTTCATTCTATTATTGAAGGTTCCTTTATACATTCCAGATACAAATTATAAGACAATGTCGGATGAGATATATTCACAATATATTTCTGATACCATGTTTCGTTCATATGATTTCAATATAAAAAAATACCGATGTGATATCTCGCACAGACGACCGCATGCGGATTTAATAGACCACATTGAATCAGATAACGAACATTATTATTTAATGGATTTTTCCTCAACCATTCAGTTAATATATTATAATTACAAGCCATGGAAGCGGCTTCCAGTCGGATACTATAATAATTATTATTTTTATTTGGGCGGAGTTACTTATGGTTATCCTTCAAATAATACATGCTGGACAGAAAACAATATTAATTTTAAATCTCCACTAAAAAGCCTTGTAAATGACAAAATTATCCTGGTGGACAACCGCCAATACACTACGAAATTTGAATATCTGAAAAAATACTATTATAAAGATATATCTGCGGAGCTTATCACCACAATCAATGGATTTAAATTATGGAATTTCCACGAATAAAGAGGACTATCTATAACTGCCTTTTTCCTAAGATGTAATTTAGAATCTGCTTCAAAAATATAACTTATATGTTTACCAAAAGAATGATTGTGCCTCTTAGACACAATCATTCTTTTTTATCTTTCTAATCAACTGTTTTTCCAACTCAATTACCAAAGAATCTTTCAATACCGTCATCACAATTCCATACACGCCGAAAAAGCAAACTGCAGATATCACAAGCGTTGGAAATACACTGATTCCTAGTAATTTTACCCAGAAAGATGCAGCACTTCCAAGTCCGACTGCGATAAGAATCTTTCCATATGGAAGCTTCTGAAATATTCCCATTTTCAGGTCTCGAATCGCTACACATTGCCAGCCTAACACAACGGCCTCCGCAACCAATGTACCAAGCGCTGCACCTGCTGCGCCATAGATTGGAATAAAAATCGTATTTAACACCAAATCTACAATCGCTCCTGCAATCTCAGAATATAATACCTGTTTTTCTCTTCCTAATGGTACCATCATCTGAATGCCAGTCACATTGCTGATGCCAATCAGCGTAAGCGTCGGCATGATTATCTGCATTGGTATAATAGCTCCGGCATACGCTTTACCAGATAAGAAGAAAATTCCTTCTTTCGCATAGATCATAAAATAAATGGAAAAAGGAATCGCCACAAGGAAGATAAAGCGCATTGTCTTCTTCAATATTCTTGAGAACTCGTCCATCATACCTTTATCTACATAATAAGACGCTCTTGGTAATAATACCGTGCTAGCAGAAGTCACTACACTAACCATGATTGATTTGATCTTTACTGCGGCTGAATAGTATCCAACCTCCACCTTGTCTTTCATGAACCCAAGCATGACGTTATCCAGATTTGTATATATCGTTGTCGCCACAGACATTGAGAAAAAGACCAGTATCATCTTAATATGACGTTTGATATGATAACCTCCGATTGGTTTTAAATAAATATATTTACGAAGATTTATAAAATTTAAAACATTCGAAGCAGATGTAGCAAGAATTGTCAAAAAACCATACTGCAAACAATCCCCTGGATCACGAACAAGCATAAATGTACTGATCAATGCCACAACCTTAAATATCAAAGAACGTACCGTAATATACGTATATTGCTCTAATGCTTTGTATAACCATTCTACGCCAAGTGCATTCAGCAATATCGTCGCACCAATAATCAAAAGTAATGTATGTTCTTCCCGAAACTTTGGAACGACCGCAAGCGAAATAAAGAACACAGCATATACAATTGCAGACATGAACAGATTGATAAACAACAATTCATGAACCGCACGGGTTAACTCTTCTTTATTGTCTCTCACTTTTGCACATAGCCGGATACCATAGGTCGGAATTCCAAGCTGCGCAAACATTGCAAAATACGTCACAACGGCCGTCGCAAAAGCGACTCTTCCTGTTCCTACCGGAAGCAGGATTCTTGACACATACGGGAATGTAATCAAGGGAAAAATAAAGGATGACATAGAAAGCAATGCATTCATCACCATATTTAATTTTACAGACTTTGTCTTTATCTCAGCCATTACAGTTATTTCCGGGTATCAATCACACCAAGTATTGATACTTCATTCTCCACACATAAATCAACCATATCATACACTCGCTGATAAAGCGATACACCCTTCTTCTCAATCATAACTGCCGCTCCTTCTGCAAAAAGCTTGGACATTGCCTCGCTATCAGTAACAATCTCTGCTAATACATCCAGCTGAATGCCTTGTTTTTCAAGTTTCTTTACGAGATCTTCCTGCATATTTTCACTAATATTCCTCATATCACTGGATATCAGCGCTAACTTTGTAATCTCCTTTTTCTTACATGCTGCCAAAATTTTTGCTACCACAAATCCTAGTTGCTCCTGCATTTCAGATTCTGATATGTTTCCCAGTAATTTCATCCCCATAGTAAGTGTGTAATCCGTGTCTGCAACAATAACTTTGCTATACATAAAACATAATAACAGGATCACAATGGAACCTGCCGCGCCCAATGCACCTCCTACCAGTCCATATTTTATGAGTTTTTTCTTATCCACATGTGGCGCTGGCACCGCATCTGCAGTTGTTCCCGTCTCCTCCAGCTTTTCTTCTTTTAACGCCTGTTCTTTCTCGTCCTCGACAATGCCATTATAATAAGTTAATGTATTCCCAGATAGTGCATCCACCGCATTTTTCAACCGATCCTTTGTATTCACACGTTCTGTATATATCGTCCTTTGCACATTATAAATTGTATCAGAACGAACGACCGCAGTCTGAGTATCTGTCATCGCAAGGGTATGTTTTTGCACATTTTTTAGTTCACCGGCATATTGAATCAAAGTCTCTTTTGCTAGTTCGTCCAATCCCGGAACCAAATTTGTCCCATATACATACAGACATAATCCTCCGTTTGTTTGCATAGCGGAGTCATAAGATACATCCAGCAGCTCTTTAATCTGTGCAGCTGTATAATCCCCTTTCAGGTCCTTCGATTCAGCCACCGAATCAGCCAGTCCACCATTTCGAATATAAGCAATATATGCTGATAAAATCTGATTCTGAGCCTCTGTCCGTTCTTCTACAGTATCCAGTGCCACATCCAGTTTTATTTGGAACTGATATGTCTTTTGCTGCATATGATATGGCTCAATCTGCATATAAAGCGACTCATCCAAATATTGCTCCATCTCAGCCATACGATCATAAGAATACAATGCATATGAGATATCCGCTTTTTCTGTTTCTGAAAATTCCTCGTACATATCTTCCAGCTCCACCGGAGTCTGAGACTGTTCTGCATCAATTTCCCGTTTATTCTTCAAATAGCAAAGTCCTGCCAATCCCACTGCTCCGCATAGCGCTAATACAATAACAAGCGCTATATATTTTCGGATATATGCAAACACATTTTTTACTTTAATTACTCTGTCATTTTGTTGGTTCATTTATTCTGTCCTCCTATGCCACTTTGTTTAGCTTCTCAATCGCTTTTATGGAACTACATGTTTCAATACCGGAATTTTACGAATTACCCATATGATAGCAACACAAACTGCAACAATTCCTATTGGAGAAAGCAATCTCCATATTAACGATACCTCATTAACTCTTGTCAATCGTATAACCGCTTTTAATACCGACCAATGCAAAAGATAGACGCCAAAAGTATATTTATTTAAATATACTACTATTGCCCGTATCCACTTTACATCCATTATCTTTGGAGCAATTTGTTTAATTAACACAAAAACACCTATCGCGTAGAGAATACATGGAACATCATTGTATCCATTAAACGTTTTATTTACAGTCCCATCACGCATGGATAAAAAATAAGTTCCAATCATATTTGTAAACAACCCTAAAATAGCCAAAATATATATGACTATTCTATCTTTTCTTTTTATTTCTTGTGTATGTAAGAGCCAACCAACCACAACATAAAACAGATATGACATATTTACAAATAATCTAAATCCAGGATTATAAGGAACCCAATCTGTAAACTTCGCTGCAAAAGGAATTAATACATTCAACAAAAAACCTACAACACTTATATATACATATACCGATTTTCGTTTTTCCTTCTCCACTGCTGAGAATAAAGGGATTGCTAGATAGGCCGCGTATAACGGCATAAAAAACCAATAAGTCGTTACTATAGAACCGCCATTTACTAATCCCGCAATAACGTATTTAATGGTCACATTATTCCATTGTAAATTATGCATACATATGTTAAATCCTATACCTATAAAACTCCAAAATATATATGGAAAAACTGTTTTTTTCGCTCGCTTGATTAAAAACGTTTTTGTATCATATCTTTGTCTGTAATCAAGCAAGTTTGCTCCTGTTATCATAAAAAAACACGGAACAGCAAAATACAATCCCGCCTCAATTATATTCGCCGATTTCCAATATCTATCTGTGCTAAAAGTCCAAAAGCAATTATTTGAATGCAAATACACAACTGCCAGCATAGATATTACATTCATCAGCATTATACTTTCACTTTTTCGCGTACTCTCTTGCATCTCCCATCCCCCTTTTTACATTTTTATCTACAATTGATTTCTGTCCTGCTAATGTAAGCACAATAAAAGGATTAAATGTAATATCAAAAAGTCTTGGTTCTGTTATACTGAAGACCATAATTATCATCAATATCCATGTATAATAATACTGCTTTTTCTGTATTGATTTTTTTAACATATATGCATATGCAAGCAATACGATACTTAAAAATAATATTCCATGATCCAACAAAATTTTTACATAAGAACAATCAACATAGTTATACGTCCCTTTTAATGTCTCTTCCATGTTAAATCCAATCCACTCAATATCTTTTCCGAATAAAGAAATGCCATATTCTGACATTGCGTTTTGCCCAAGCGCCAATCTGCCCGACAACAACTTATTTAATTGAAAATATGTCGTATTCTGCGGATTATAGAATGCATGTAACAAAATCGCAAAAATTGCAACTACCACTGGGGACGCAATAAATACGCCTTTTAATTTCTGTATAAATCTTCCATTGTTTACATTTAACCGATAGATTGCAAAAATTATAATTGTTACTATACTAATCAAAAAAGCGAATCTGGAGTTTGTCATTTTGTATAAATACAAACTAATTCCTAATGCTATAATATCCTCCCAAATTGACAATTTTCCCTTTTTCAAATATATATACTGCAACAATATAAATACAAAAAGAATCGCTCCCGTTGTTGTCCACGAAAAGCCAAGGAAATGGCGTATTCGGCCTCCATCCTGCCTAACATAATCTTTTATTACTCCAATTCGCGATCCGATAACGCATACACACAATACAACAGATTGTACTGCACACGATATTTTAATAATATGGTTTTCGTCCACATTGCATGCAGCGATAAAAATCAACAAATAAAAAATTATGGTTTTATTAAATGAACCCAAAAAACTTAAAGCAACCACACACGATACATCTAAAAATAATTTTATCCTTTTGCGATTATATATATCTGAACATATTACTTTGAAAGCCAAAAGAATATATGCCACATATCTTGCCATTTTTGTAAATATATTTATTAACGATAACCGGTCATTACCCTGCCCAAATGCAGCCGCAGTCAAATCCAAGGTGTTTGCAGACATATAAACAAAAAACGCAAGAAGAAATACCACTTCTGTTTTTGGGATATTTAATTGATTCTTACGCTCATTACTAGCTATTTCTTTCATACTTCCACTTTTATTTCATTGCCTTTTCAATAGCATGTTTTGTATAAAATCCGCTGGTTAATCGTTTTGATATAAGCTTCGCGTGTTGTAACATATCCGCATATTCATCTTCTGTGAGTTTTTCAAAAATATCTTTTATCTCATATAACGAAGAAATCGTAATTCCAACCCGCTCTTGTTCGACAAACTCAGCCAAAGCTGCTTCTTTCCATATAATAACCGGAATTCCACTTGCAAGATATAAGGAGGTCTTATGTGGATTATTCACCTTTAGGTATTCCCCATAAACGCCTGCACATGTATCAACGGATATGCCATCCCACACAAGCCCAAAGTTTCCTTCTAATTCATAAGGTAACTCTGCTGGCGGAAAAGATCCATGATAGCAAATGTTCCCTCCTGCTTGTCCTGTATAATTGGGTCCATACAATTCAAATGCAATATCTTTAGGAAGCTCATATACATAAGCCGATTTCTGCTTGTCCAGATTTCCTGCAATAATACAGGAATATCCCTGCTTCCGCTTACCACGTTTTTCTATTTTTTCTCCCTCTTTACCAATCAAATAGTCAAAGATAACTAATTCAATCATCTTCTCTGATGGTATTCCCAATGCCTCGTGCATTAGTTTCTTCATTTGATGATTGTGGACAACTATATTCGTCGCATTCCTTAATACAGATACTTCCTCTAATTCCATTCTTTTTTTCTTCTTAAATGGTATTGATTTGTTTTTTATATGGCGCATATACTCTAAATCATGAATAAACAATACCACGCGAATATTTTTCTGCACGAGTTTTTTTAAAACCGATGCAAGAAATACTGTGTGATTTCTTACCGGGAATTGAATATATATTGTATCACCTTCATGTACACAAGATAATTTTTCTTCCCAATATCTTTTTGTTGCTATGTGCCCCTTTATTTTTCGTATAATCCCTGCGTCTGTTCTCGTATCTTCGCCAACCACAAGATTAATCATTTTCATCCCACATTGCTTGAATATAACATCTAAATCCTCACGGGCTTTAATCCCTGCCGTACGGTTCAGATATTCATCTTCTGTTTTTTCACATATACACCAATCCATCGAGCACCTCTTATTTCTCAAATAATGATTTACCTGGCAATATCTTTTCAAATGCATGAACAACCTTTTGTTTTGTTTCTTCATAATTCTCAACTTGTGATTCATTCACGCATATCATCTTATATATCCCATTTTCTATTGCATGGCACATCTCTGCTATATTGTTATCTTCCGAAGCCCCATCATTCATATGAAATGCCTTACCGCCTTTTCTCCAATTATACGGCGAAAAATTTCCTGTAACAAGTTGTTCGTTTTTAAATATATATTGATTAACATCCTCCGCACTGCGAAACTTATTTCTACATACCCGATCCAATATCTGCTCATTTTCTTTCCAAACCCTTTCATATGTGGACTTTAAGTATGAAGATGACAAATGAGAATATTCAAGTCCGAAGAAATCGTGTCTTCGCCATAGCAAAAAACTCCAATTCATCATTAATGCTTTTTTATCCTTTACTAAATAAAACTTCTTCCTTTGCTTTTTTAATACTTCCTTCCTATCATATTTAGAGTTTAATAAAATCATATTATTTAATAAAATATGCATAAAAACATCTTGTTTATTTGGAGATATCGGATCTTCTACCGCCATATCACACGGAAGACCATTTTTAAAAAAATCTTCCGGTTCTACTTTTGAAGTTATAAACATATCATCATTAAAATACACAAAATGCTCTGAAAGATTTTTTATTCTATGAAAATTTAATTCTATAGGATTGGCACTAAATGTTGGTAAATATTCATGTGGAATATAATCCTCATGATTAACAAGCACTAATTTATCGTGATTTTCATTTAGCCAATCTGGTTTCTGCCCACAAGTAACAAAATATATTTTATGAACCCATGGCGCATATTTCTCCACACCACGAAACCAATATTTTAAAATATCCCAATCCCGATACCTAGCATCCGTTATATCTACTGGTTCATCAATTTTTCCACTATACTTATTTTTACTCTTTCTCCATTCTGGGTCACTACCATCCACCCATGGAATAACAAAATCAATATCCATTTTTTACTTTTTCTCTCCTAATAATGTTTCTAATCGTCCAACCTCTGTATTTATATCATATCCGGCTTTCATAGCTAATTGGAATAGCGTGTCTCTTTTTTCACAGTATTCCGCATTTAAAATTCTATCCGCCCATACTTCTGCCGATTCTTCCAGTGAAACAAATTGCAATTGTGGTGTTACCTTAACTTCTTCAGGAATTACATCTTTCGAAGCAATACAAGTAAGTCCCGTAGCCTGTGCTTCCAAAAGCGCTATCCCAAGTCCCTCAAACACAGATGGAAATACAAATACATCCATTGCTTGTAATAAATTCGGCACGTCATTTCTGACTCCCAACATTTTTACAGCTGTTCCTAGATTTAACTTTTGTATCTTTTCCCGTATCTTATCTTCATCTTCCCCCTGACCTATCATCCATAGAATTGCTTCAGGTTTTTTCTTCAACACACTAGCAAAAATATCCAATAAAAATAATTGATTCTTTTGGAATTGCAATCTTCCTACGTTACCAATTACAAATTTATCCTCAACACCATATTTCTTTCTGTATGCTATTCTTATATCTTCATCATATTTGTATTGCGATATATCAATTGCATTCTTTATTTCTTTATAATTTGCACCTTGCATAATTTGTTTTGAATAAAACCATTCTCCAGCTTCTTTGGAACAGGCCCAAAAATCTGTTGCATATTTATCAATATGCCTCTTATTATATGCATGCAACAATCCTCTAAGTTTGCTATCCATGTTCATAGAATTATGACTATGAATAATTCTTCGTTTTATTCCAAATTTTTTTGCATACTTCAGATAATCAATATTTGCCAGACTGCATACATTAACCCATATAGTATCATACTGAGAAGCATTTTCTTTAAAAAATTGCTGCATCTCTCTTTTATACTTCTTATAATCCTTACTTCTTGCTGTGATATGATAAATCTCACAGCCATAAGAGATCAATTCGTCTTCATACGCAATTTTATCATGTGAATTGCACAAAAAATCGAATTTAAAATTACCACGATTTATCTTTCGAATGTAGCTCATCAAAAAGCTTTCCACTCCACCGGGATTCTCTGTCATTCCAAATATCAAAATGTTGTTCATATACTGTTTATTCCCCTTTTTTCATGCCCTTCATTCTGTTTGACACGAAGCATATATATTATTCCGGCTAACCAATTTAATTTCATTTTCATAAGTAGCACCGGTAGCATTCTTGCACTTTTACATTCTTTAACCCTAATTGCATCAATTGCATTTTTGAAAATTGTCGTTTTCGCAACCGACTTCATTTTTTTGCATTTTACTCTGAACGAATACGTTCGCTGTTGAAACACCTCTCGCACCATCATAATATTAAAATGCATCATTACATATTTATCATACGCTTTTTTTATGATCTCATTTTCATCCTGTATCGCCTCTGCCGTTTTCTCCATGGCGCGAATATATTTTTCTGTTTTTTCTCCCGTCTGCACTCGCATAACAGACTGCGGATTTAATGTATAATGGTACACCATCTCTGGCTTCCAGCATATAGACACGATATGCTTCATATACCGAAGGGTAAAATCACTGTCTTCTGCAAAAGGTAGCTCTGCATCAAATCGAATATGATTTTTCTCAATGATGTCCCTTCGAAACAGCTTCGCCCACACCTGCATATATCGTGTAGGATTTTGAATCATCTGTACTCTACCTTCATCGAGTTTTCCCCCGTCAAACACTCTCTTTCGATCAGCAATAGAGTTCTGCTTTTGTCCAGCTACATGTCCATATGCAAAAAAATCATATTCCCCATGTCTCGCATCATTCATCATCGTTGCGACACCTGTCCTTGCCAGATAATCATCGGCATCAACAAATGCTAACCACTCGCCCGTTGCATTCTGAATTCCCAGATTTCTTGCATTGGACACCCCTTTGTCGGATGTGAATATTTTTATGTTACTATATTTCTTTTTCAGTCGATGCAAAACCTGCTTGGTCTCATCCGTAGATCCATTTTCTACAATCAATACTTCTGTCCGTGGTACATCTGTCAAAGATTGCACAGCTTTTTCAATTGTATCCGCAGCATTGTATGCCGGAATAATAAAAGATATCAAAACATCTGTCTGCATTTTATTTTATTCCTTATTTCAATATAATCCAAGTCGGCGTTGTATCATACATACCAATTGGCACCTGTAAAATACCAGTTACATATCTGTATACACCCCCACACCCTTTTTCTTCCTCATCCGCATTCACAGTTTCCATACTACAATCCATGAATACATATTTCGGAGACACCATGTTATAAAACTCCGCACTCAGTGTCCACCGTCCATTATTATTTGCCTGCACATAATCTGCATTTAGTTTATCATAATTTTTCTCTATAATATGGTCCTCTAATGGATGGGTTATTTTTGATAAATATAACATGGATTCTTGATTCGCCTGGATTCGAAAACAAATAGAACCGTTGTATTCTTGATATTCCCCAATTGCATCCGTTTCATCATCCCACGCATGCAATACCTTAAAACTAAGCCCTAATGCTTCAAATTGATCATCTTCTTTTATATAGCTTACATTCTTTTCTTTTTCCAATGTTTCCCGGAACATTTGCACAAAATCCGTATTCTGCCATTCTTTTGCATCCCGCAGGCAAGTTGCATACTGCTCGTCGTTGATATGCATCGTGTAAATCTGATCAATCTGAATTCCCTGCTTGTCCTGTAGAATTTCACAAAACGCATGCGCATTGCTATCAATCGGACTTGTCACTATCCATGCCGTCACATGATTACCGTGTGCACGGATGATAGCACGCAGCTTTTCTTCATGCCAGCTATATCCGCCATCAATGATAATCAGATTATTATCCTTATCCTCAATTGTATAACACATACTGAAACCAGCGTTCGGCCCATACTGTGTTACAATCCATCCACCCAGATCCCGTTGTTCAACATCCGCGCAGTAATACAGATTATATCCGGCTACATTTTTATAGATCTGGTATCCATATTGATTTAAAAGGTCTTCCGGCACCGTTTTATAGTCTTCGAGCACAACAAAATCATAATTTTTCGCCATTGCCTGTGCAAAAATATAGTCATAATTTGGATTCTCAGAACGCATCTCATTCGCGATTCGAAGGCTCAGATCGTCAATGACATTGATATATCCTTCCACATTTCTGCCGTACATTAATTCAATGTCTCCGCAATATTGACGTATCTCATAACTTAAATTAAGTGCTGCAATACATTTTGGTGTTTCATCCACCGCCAGCATCTCATCACATACCTGTTGTACTCTGGCATCCACCTTCTGTTGATTGGATGCCTTAGCCATCCCAGAATGTGTATATACATTTGTGCCTTTCCATACAACCGCTGCCAGCACGAGTACAAATGCAATCACCTTTGCGGAGATATGTTTTCGTTTTCTCACAAACAAAACTGTAGCATACGCAATTGCAAGGGTATTTGGCAACAGCCACATCAAACGCCAATAAATGATTTTGGAATATACATATTGGTACAGAATCGGGTTCAATACCAAAAAAGCCAGCAACACACTTGGATACACTATTTTCCGTCTGCTTTCCTTCGTTGCAAAAAACAGGTATATATATGCGACGACTGCAAAAAGCAGATACCAGCGATTTCCATAATATTCATTTACCCAATATATAATCGGCTGCATCCAAGCTCTCATGTTTTCACCTATTGTTATCTCTAAAAACTGCTATCATATTTCTTATGAAATACCTTTGCCTTTAAAAAGGAAATTCCTTTTCGGAACCAGTTTATCTTCTCCATATAGATAAATGGCAGTTCCTTCACATCTTTTTGTGAAATCTGGCCTGATTGAATCTGATAATCCAGCCATACATTAAATATAATTTCACTTACCCGTCCATAAAAACGGCTCTGAAATGCTGACATCTCCGGTTGTTTCTCACCAACCCTTTTTTCCAACTCAAAAAGAATCGCAAACAGCCATGCACAATACGAGTCAAACAATGCACGCTCCATCACCATCATATTAAACATATAGCCAGAAGTTTGTTTGATCACTTTATCATAAGAGTTCAGATAATCCGGACATTGTTCTCCAATGATTTCCCGCACGCAATCCAAATGTTCTGCATAATGTGTGTGTGCATAATGTGAATACAATGTCTCAATATAATATTTACGCTTCTTTGGCACTACTATACGGTACGTCTCAAAGATCTTCTCCATCTCTGGTTCAGTAACGATACACGCAAAAGGATCCTTACTTTTATTTTTCCCTTTAAAATAACGCCGATAATGTACAAGTCCCAGATACTCTGCTGGTATATTTTTCCAAGCGTAATAAATACCTGTCAGTTCACAGTAATATGGATTTTTCGCTGATATATTGTCACCTTCATTATCCTTCTGATACCCCAGATCAAGCGGCGTTCCATCTGGATTTTTCTTTCCCTCTGCACCAACATGCAATGGCACATACATAGTGTCTTCTGGCATACGATAAGGTTTGTGTGCCGCTATTACAATCTTTATGTCTTTCTTACTCAATTTTCCTTCCTCCATACATATCCTGAAATCAATGTAGCAATGTTGAAATTCCAAGATATGCGATATTGACCAGACAAGTGCCCCACACCATTATCGCAGTGCGTAAGCTTTTCTTTGCAATTCCATATACGAATCCAAAACATCCAATCATAACCGTTGAAAGTATATAGCTCATACTTGTAAGAAGCGCAACTGCAAACACCGTAAGCCATACCATACAGATTGCTCCTTTTTGTTCCGCATTATATACTGTCTTTTCTTTCCATCGTCTATCATCTGGAAGTAATCGATACAACCGCAAAAAAGCATACAGAAGTGCAGGTATTCCAACCGCTGCCATAGTTGCTTTTCCCTGCCATAACCGGATTATCGTAAAAGTTTCCGCATTGTAGATCGAAAAATATCCATACATATACATTACTAGTAGAAGAATCACAAACAAAGACCGGTATATATGTTTATCAAATAACTCGCCTGCAATCAACCAGAAGATGCACATCATCACCGCCAGCAATACCAGTGGTAAAAATGTATGCATCATGCTTGCCGCCGAAATGCCTGTTATCTTCGACAGATATGCTGCAAATACCGCCCACGGAGATATCACATCCTTGAACAAATCTCCAGTCCAGGATAATATCTCCTTCCCCGTGTTCACATCTGTAAGCAGCATTCGATTCGTACGAACTGTATCAACTGCATTGACAACAAATCGTGTATCATCCGCATTTGTGAGCTGTAATCGGAATGACTGTACAATCATATATATTCCAGTTGCAAGCATAACGATGATTCCAATCCACGCAGATGGCTCTACCTTTGGAATTGTCATACTACGATATGTTTTTTTCACAATCCCATAAACAATAATCCCAATAAGGAATATAGAATACACAACAACATCCGCAAGGAAACTTACCTTCAACAGAATAAGCGGAACCGTGATAATCTGAAAAACTGCCCACATACTCAGATATCCCATGACAAAACTTCGAGGGATCGTCCCCCGCATGCTCAATCTGTTACATATTGCATTACCAACAAATACAGGCGCAATCCACAAAAACAAGATATATAAAACTATATTTCCAACGGACGCCGTCATCTCCAACCTATACCGATCCCTTTCTCTTCAACACAGTAAATACAGTCTTTATCAGTATCTTAATATCCAAACTAATACTAAAATTCATAATATATTCGTTATCCAATCGAACTACTTCTTCAAAATCCGTAATTTCACTACGACCGGACACCTGCCACATCCCTGTAAGTCCCGGTTTCATAGCAAGACGGCTCTTATGATGCTGATCATACTGATTATATTCATCCACCGTTGGCGGTCTTGTTCCAACCAAACTCATATCGCCCTTGAATATGTTGATAAACTGCGGAAACTCATCAATGCTTGTCTTCCGCATAAACCTGCCGATTGGTGTTACACGCGGATCATCATCCATCTTGAACATCAAACCGGACATTTTATTCTGTGCCATAAGTTCTTTCTTCCGTTCTTCTGCATCCATATACATAGATCGGAATTTATAAATCTTAAACCGTCTTCCATTCTTTCCAACACGTTCCTGTTTGAAAAAGATTGGTCCTGGTGACTGTATAAAAATAATTGGCGCAAATATCACAAACAATATCGCCGTAATTGCTATCCCTATAATAGATACTCCAATATCCATCAATCGTTTAATAACCTTTTGTTTGAATGACATGATATTAATGCTTGTTGTAATTACCGTATAATGACCAATATTCTCTACAGCTGCATTCGGAGTTCCCGGAAGAATATTATTGATGCTTACGTGTACTACAACACCCATCGCAAGAAATCGTTTTGTGATTTCTGCAACGTCTTCTCCATCATACTCCAAAAATATCTCATCAATAATATTGGATTTTACATATTCATACATTCCTCCAGCATCTGCAACAACATCAATACCATCGATTTTCTGACCGGTCATATCCTTATCCAGAATAACGATTCCATGGATCAGGTAATTTCGATATCCACTTTCTGCCAACCCTTTTACCAGGCTTTGCGCATGTGCATGATTCGTAACAATAAGCATCTGTCCTTTTCCGCGCTCTTTGTCCTCATTGGAATATAATACTTTCTTTCTCACAAGACGTACAATATACATGGTAATTGTGTCAATGACCACAAACAACGCAAACAATATTCGAGAATACACCGAAGATTGTTTCGCAAAGAACAATATAAACAAAATCACTGCAAACATCTCTGCATTATGAATGACTACTTTTTTCAATTCCTGTATGGCATTCCGCATTAAAATTCCAGAATACCCTTCCGAAATAAACATGATGGATAAATGGATTAAAATAACCATAATATTCATCATTGTATATTCCCCTGGTGTGGAATTCACAAGCCTTCCAAGCCTGATATAATATGCCAACCAGTAAGACACCTCTATACAGATAAGATCCAATATGATGAAATCCAAATGTTTACTTCTGCTCGTAAATTTATTTTGCATGTTGTATCATCCCTTTTAATTTTTCCCATCCTTTGACACTGGCTGCCTTTTCCTGCACAATCGCAGCATCTGCCTGAATGGTATAATCAAACTCTATCAAATAGGTGTGTTCCTTCATGTTTTTAATATAAATCTGTGGATCGCCCTGTTCCATCACATACGCACGTTTGTCAAACCGGTATCCATTTGTCCGATACTCTAATTCATAAGATGCATTTTCTGTATATCCAACTGCCTTCTGAATATATACAACACACGGAATCTCACCCGGATCAATCCTTAAATTCCGCAAAGCATCAGGCAGCTTTCTTTGCAAATGAAACTCACCTTTTTCATCTGGATAAATACGGATGATATCACTTTCTGCTTCCGAATATCCTTTTCCCGTATCATAATACAGTTGAACCTGATTTGTTCCATTTTCATTTCCCTTAATTGCTTCTTCGAGATCCAGATTCATGACATACTGTCCCATTGTTCCATACAATGCATATAAATCGCTCCGATCTCTGTAGCAGTATTGCTGCAAAAAATGCAGTTCCATCTGCCGGTAAGCGGATACATTCTCCGGTGTAACTCCAAGCATCCGATTCATCTCTGTTTCATCAATGCTCGCACGGTTTGCATAATTCTCCAAATATACTTTACCCGCACGCCAAAGTAAAAAATCCACAGGAACCGGGAAGTCAAAGGTCCACTCATAATCAATCACTGTCCATGTATTCCCCTGCACCATGATGTTGGAAAATATTAAATCAATATCTACCCCTTTGGAAAAAGGTACAGATACCGGAAGTGTTATTTTCCCGAACGCCTTTTGATATTGTTCTATTTCGTCCTGACTTCTTTCTTCACAAACCGATTGTCCGCTCAAATATACATGTCGAATTTCGGAAGCATACTGTTTTACTAACTCCGCAAATCCATCCTTGTCATCATTTGCCAGACATGCATCTAATGCAGCCTCTAGTGTATCTCCATCTACATATTCAAATTCGATATATGCATCTGTAAGGTTTGCCCGATTTGCACACAAACGACTCCCTGCAAACTCTTTTTGCAACAATCCATATACCTCGTTCATATGTTCAATATGCGGACGTGCCAATCTTGTATCTGCATATTTACGCACAACGCGGCTTCCGTCCTCCCGACAAACAATATCGGTGCGAATCGCGTAGTCTGGATGACGTTGATTCGAATATTTTGTATAAATTAATCGCTCCATCCTACACTCCTTTGGCTACAATCAAAAATGAGTTTGAGAACTCTGGAAACATTTCTGCTCTAATCAATTCCCCATACACTTTATTTTCATCAAATAAACGCACACGATTCCGATCGAAATTCCGATGATTTACATTCAGTTCATTCTCATGTGGCAGATATTCATCCGAAAAGATCTTTTCAGGCAGCTTATAATCCGGGTATGGATAATAAAAAGTATGCTCAGAAAAACCAGCCTGTTCCAACATATGGGCTAACTCGTTTTTAGAAAATGTCCGCACATAACTATCTTTTGCATACCCTTCAATTCCGCCAAAAAATGTTGCTATATGATCTTCCCGGCATCCTGCCCAATATTTCAATCCAAATTTATTTTCTATCGCAAGAATAAGTCGCCCATCTTTGGTTAAATGCTTCTTGATAATTTCTAAAAATTCTGCATATGGCTGTTCACTATCAATATAACTACATGCATATTCAAATACACCAATCAACGTGATCACATCATATTTCTTCTCCAGATGTTGTTCCACTTCCTGAAAATTACCAACTTTAATTGTGATATTATCTGCTTCCTGATGCCGATACGCGTTAATCAGCGAACGTTTCATAGAAAGCTCCACCGCATCTACATTTTTTGCCATACGAGCAAGTACACCAGTAATTGCTCCACAACCTGCTCCTATCTCCAACACACTGTCTTCTTTTGTAATCGGCATTGATTGTACAATATTCTCCCTGACATTTGAAAAATGATACAAAATCGCCCAGGATTTTCGCTCTGCTATCACACGATTATACTCGGAAACCGGAACATTTTTTGCTATATCCAGCATTTCATCTTCAATTTCGCCGTCACTGTACAAATCCTTGCCAGGATAGTATGTGTCATCAATTGTTATGGAACCTATTTTCTGCATATATTCGTCCCTTCATAAGTCTGAACCGTAATCTTCGAGTTCATATCGTAATATCCAACCGTATTTTTATCTGACACGACTGTGATATTGCATACATCATATAAACGATGATATACCGTGAAATCCGTGCCATTATAACCAGTACAACCAAGCGAAAGAAGATACTCGCCTCCTTGCAGATTCATATCCTGCTCAAAAGATATCTCCATAATGGGGCCAACCTCAAAATCAGTCTTTTCAAACATCGTATTTGTACCGGTAATTTCTGTTCCCTTTGGATCTTTGATGGATAATGCAAATATCGGATACTCAATTGGCGCATGCATCTGCACCTTCATGCGTACCGTAAAAGGTTTTCCCTTTTCAATCGTATTGGTAATATTTCCACAGCTATCTACAATCGCATAATCAATAATCTCTGCTTTCTTATCACCATACTCAATGGCATTTTCATTTTGTGAAAGCAAATCCTTCCAGCATTTTGCTTCTTTTACAGATTTTGCAGCCTCCATACTTGGTGCCTTGGCAATATTTTCTGTTTCCTCGTCCACATGTTCCAAATCCAACTGGCCAACTAGTACCTTTTTATACATGTCAACCATTTCTTTGGGACGTCCCTCTGCCAGTTTTACTCCCTTATTCAACAGCACAACACGATCACAATATTTACTGATACTGCTTAGATCATGGCTTACGAACAATATAGTTTTCCCCTGTTCTTTAAATTCCTCAAACTTTTTATAACACTTTGTTTGAAAGAATACATCACCAACAGACAATGCCTCATCAACAATCAGAATTTCCGGATCTATGTTAATCGCTACTGCAAAAGCCAACCGTACAAACATACCGGAAGAATATGTTTTAACCGGTTGATGAATAAACTCTCCAATATCTGCAAATTCCAATATTGAATCCAGCTTTGCATCAATCTCCTTCTTTGTAAAGCCAATCATAGTTCCATTTAAATACACATTCTCAAGTCCTGTGTATTCCATATTAAATCCGGCTCCCAACTCAAGCAATGCAGAAATACGTCCATCGATCTCCACATTACCACTTGTCGGATTCAGAACTCCGGTAATAATCTTGAGAATCGTTGATTTGCCAGAACCATTTGTCCCAATAATTCCAACACATTCCCCTTTTTTAATATCAAAATTAAGATCATGCAATGCATAATGTTCGCGATGCAATACTTTTTTCGTTAAACCCAGGGACTCCCGGAATCGATCGGATGGTTTATCATATAATTTATATAATTTCGTTACATTCTGTACACGAATCGCCGTCTCGCTCATAATTTATCTCTCTTTTTCTTATAACACATCTGCAAAATGCACCTTCAGTCGATTAAACACATTCACACCTATAACAAAGAATAGCAATGTAATAATCCAAAAGGCAAGTGTCCATAACGGCTTCTCCCAAAACCAAATATGATCCAGCAACGCATTTCGAAATCCATCTACAATATAATACATAGGGTTTAATTTAAATACTTTTGCTAAAGTTGGATGGTTCACCAAAATATCCGATATATTCCACATAATTGGAGTCATCCACATTCCAATCTGTAATACAATATTTACAATCTGTGTCAGATCCCGAAAAAAAACAACCACCGCAGATGTAAAATACGCCAATCCTAACACAAGCAGAAAGTTACAGATCATATAATATATAATCTGCAACAAATAAACACTTGGAATATATCCATTACACCAGCATAAAACAATCGTAAATGCCGTAAATATCACATGTACAAAGATTGCCGACAATACTTTCACCAGCGGTAATATATCGATGTTAAATACAACTTTCTTTACCAGATAGTTGTACTCGATCAATGCATTTGTTCCACCGTTCAACGCCTCCGAAAAAAAGAACCACGGAACAAGTCCTGCCATCAGCCACAGTACAAACGGGTGCCCGCTCGGTCTACCCTGGCGCAATCCCACGGTAAACACAAACCAATACACAACAACTGTGACAATCGGCTGCACAAATGCCCAGATCACACCCAAATAAGAACCAGCAAACCGTGTCTTAAAATCATTCTTCGCCAGATTTCCGATCAATGTCCGATTTTGAACTAATTCGATCGGAAGATTTATAAATTGTCGAAACCGTGAAGTTGTTTTCTTTTCCATGCCTATTTTTTATACTCCTTAATACCACTCCACTTGGTATCCTTCTCTGAGAATGTCAGATCTTCTACCGTCATTCCTTCTGGCATCGGCCATTCTACGCCAATTTCCGGATCAGACCAGAGCAGTCCGCCCTCATCGTTTGGATGATAGAAATCTGTACATTTGTAGCAAAACTCTGCATGATCGGATAATACAATGAATCCATGCGCAAAGTTCTTTGGAATGAAAAACTGTTTCTTATTCTCTGCAGACAAGCGAACGCCGAACCATTTACCAAATGTCTTTGATCCTTCCCGCAAATCCACTGCCACGTCAAATACCTCTCCACTTACAACACGCACAAGCTTATCCTGTGGATAATTGATCTGGAAATGCAATCCACGAAGCACACCTTTCTTAGAGCTGGACTGGTTGTCCTGTACAAATGTACAATCAATGCCTGCCGCTGCAAAATCATTATAATTGTAGGTCTCCATGAAATAGCCTCTATCATCGCCAAACACAGAAGGTGTGATTACTTTCAATCCCTCAATCTCTACACCATCTGCTTCACAAGTCTCTACTGTGATTTTTCCAAATTTCTGTTCCATGTCCTTTTCCTTTCATCTATTTCTTATATTTTCTGTCCTTTTTTATTATTTAAAATAAAGTATAAATTTAAAATAGCTGTTAACAATAAATCCTTATTATTTTGATATACATAATTATTGAAATTGTAGCATATAGCTAGCAAAACTGCAAGTTTTAGCTGTTTTGTTCACAAAAACGAGATAGCCATAACGCATTATTTATATTCTTCCATTGTCTTCTCTTTTTGATAGGTATAAAATAATAAGTAATATTGGAGACGTATCGAAGTGGTCATAACGGGGCTGACTCGAAATCAGTTGGCCGGGGTAACCTGGCACGCGGGTTCAAATCCCGCCGTCTCCGCTAATAAAGAAAAATCCTCCCAACATTGCATTTCCCCTGCAACACTGGGAGGATTTGATTTTTCGATTAAATATCTGCTTCCTTCAAATATCTGCTTACCGCATCTGTCCAGACTGGAAGTGGCTCGAAGCCATTTTCTACAAGCTTCTTCTTGTCCAGGCGGCTGTTGTATGGTCTTGCCGCCTTACTGAGACCGTACTCTGCTGTAGTAACTGGCGTTACCTTCGTAGAAAGTCCATACTGGCGATAGATTTCCACGCAGAAATCATACCATGAGATATAGCCTGTCTTGGCTCCATTTGCGTCAGCACCCTCTGGAAGCTCTGCATTTGTGGCATGGTAATAACCATATTTTTCGGTCTCGCACATATCTACGAGCAGACGCGCTAAATCGTAGGTATACGTCGGCGTGCCGATCTGATCACAGACCACGCGTACCTCGTCGTGCGTCTTGCCGACATTGATCATCGTCTTGATGAAATTCTTGCCATTTAAACCAAATACCCACGCGATACGGACGATGAAATATTTCTCTAATATAGAAGAAACTGCCAATTCTCCGTCCAGCTTTGACTGTCCGTAGACATTGAGCGGCTTGTAATCTTTGCAATCCGGCTCCCAAGGCGTCGTGCCCTGTCCATCAAATACATAATCCGTTGAGAGGTACAACATCTTGCAGTCCAGCGCCTTGCACACTTCTGCAATGTTTCTTGTGCCGTCCACATTTACCTTTTTTACGGTCGCCTGCTTGTCCTCATCTTCGGCTGCATCCACGGCTGTCCATGCTGCACAATGGATCACAGCGTCCGGTTTGATCTCCATGATCTGTTTCTTCACGGCTGCCTGATCAGTGATGTCCAGACTTACATATGGCATTGTCGTAACTGCAGACCCATCCTGCACGCCTGCATAGGTCTCTCCGAGATCGGAACCCACGCCTTCGTGTCCTCGTTTGCTCAGCTCATTCATCACATCATGACCAAGCTGTCCATTTACACCCGTTACAAAAAATTTCATTTTTGATATCCTTTCCATTCAAATCTTTTTATATTTTTTCAAAAAATTTGTCCCAATTTTGATTTTCTTTTTCCATTTTAACAACCATCTATGTGTGCGTCAAGCGATGAAAATCGTCATTTTCGACTTAATTTTATTAAGTAAAATTCAAAGTATGCTCTCCAGCGCGTCAATTATGCCAGACCCCTTGTTTTTTTGCTCACTTATGCTACGATGAGGTTGTCCGAGGCAAACACCCTTGGGCAGGAGGAGAGCTGGGGTTATTGATGTTCGAAAGCAATAACTTCAAATGTGTGTTTACATAGAAACCGGACGGAATGGGGAACCGTCCGGTTTTGTATTTATCTTTTATCTTCGCATTGCATCCCCCTTACATCTCGATTATAATATCCTTATATTACTTCGGAAGAAAGCGGGGAGCTACAATTATGAAGATCATCTTTTGCAAATGGGGAAGCATCTGCGAGAAGGGAATCGCAAATGCGTTGCAGCGGTTAGGCATTACAGTTATCACAATGAACCGCAAATTTGAGAGCGTTGATTACGACAAAGGCTATCTCGAAGCGCTGGCGGATCTGATTCAGAAACATCCAGATGCGTCCTGTGTGTTCTCCGTGAATTTTCAGCCAATCGTAGCGCGGTGTTGCAAGGTGTTTAAACTACCGTATCTGTCCTGGACGGTCGACTGCCCAAGCTTCCAGCTCTATTCCGAGACGATTGCCTACCCCACAAACCGAATCTTCGTCTTAGATCGTATGCAATGGGAGAAATTCGCCCCCGTCAACCCGGACTGTATCTTCCATCTGCCGATGGGCGCGGATGTTGCAACATGGGACGAAATAAAGGTAACCGCCGAAGATCATCAAAATTACGACTGTGATGTTTCTTTTGTCGGTTCGTTGTACTCTGAGAAAACACGCTACAATTCCATCGAAAAAGATCTGCCGGATGCGATGCGCGGCTATGTCGACGGACTGATTGCCGCCCAGTTAAACGTCTATGGGTACAATCTGTTGGAGGATTCCATCACTGACGAATGGGCGCAGGAATTCAAGAAATATGCCGATTGGGCACCGCTTGGCGAAGACTACGTGGAAGATGTGAAAGGCATCGTCGCCGACACCTATCTCGGTTACAAATGCACCGAACAGGAACGCATCCGCACCTGCAATGCAATCGGCGCGCATTTTGAGGAATTACGGGAACAAGGGATAAACTATCAATTTGACTTGTGGACGCTGACCGATACCTCACCATTAAAACATGTCAGATGTCGTGGCGGTGCAGATTCCAACAATATGATGCCGCAGATCATCAAATGCAGCAAAATCAACCTGAACATGACAAACCGCCCGATCAAAACCGGACTGCCACTCCGTATCTTCGATCTCATGGCATGTGGCGGCTTCGTACTGTCGAATTATCAATCTGAAATCCCGGAGATTTTCGTCCCGGACGAAGATATCGTCCTCTATGACAGCATCCCGGATATGCTCGCCAAAATCGACTATTATCTGGAACATGATGATGAGCGGAAACAGATTGCGAAGAATGGATACGAGAAAGTGAAAGAATATCACAGTTACGATGTAAGAATTGTGACCATGTTAAAAACAGCCGGGATTATTTAATCCCGGCTTGTAATCATTATGGATTCTCTAAAACGACTTAACACCTCCGACATCAAATCAGACATATCTCGCGATAATCTGACTCTCATATTCTGCATCGTGAATATCTTCCACCTGATCTCCCCCGGCAACCTCATTGTTGTACTTTGTCTTTACCTCAGTTTTTCTGCCTTTTCCAGCCAAGAACCATTCATATTCCATATCCACATGACCGATATCTAACGCCTGATATCCTTCAATTGCCAAATCATATGCCAGAACCGTTGCTGTTGGTCCAAGTGCAACCAGCACCAACTTATCCTTGCCTTGCTTTTTGGTTTCTGCAAGCAATTCCTCATATCGATCAAATGCATGTTCTGCCGGTCCCAAAATTCTTACAATGCTTTTCGCTCCAGCAAACAAATCATTTCCGATGCCAAGACGACTTTTCTCCCCTTCCACAATCACCAGGTTCCGCCCCTGCCATATCTTCTTCAACGCATCAAATCTCTGTTTCGGTGCGTCTGTATTATTATCATGATAACTGGCATACGGGCGCGTCACATATGCATCGTAATATGTCCGATCCATATCTAACAAATCATAATTCTGCTTGCGCACCTCTTCCGTCAGATATGCCCGGATGTTATATCGACATTCCGTATTATACTTGGATAAATCCCCATAAATATCCGGAATCCCCAATAAAACTTCCTCATTCTCCATATGCAAAACTTCCATAAGCCGTCTGGCAAGCTCCGCATCCGCATGCTGAAACTTCTGCCGGTTTACACCGGCGATTACCGCAAACTCACCATCCCCGAACCGAGCCATAGACTTCCGCTCAGATATGATTTTATCAATTGCTTCCTGACCTGATCGTATCGTTGGCAACTGCAACTTATCCTGTGTGGCAAGCACTTCGTATTTCAGATTGTCCACAGACAGATTCATAGCATATTGATTCGTCGACAGCTGTGCAATCTGCTGCTTGTACGCATTCGTAAGATTCGAAAGCATCGTCTGTAATTCGCCGACCTTCCGTTCCAGTTCATCTATCTGCATTTTATCTGTCTGTGTTCTACACATGCGCTCTGTAACCTGTTCAGCAAACATTGGCACATCAACACCCGAGATACAAGAAATTCCATACAGATCTGCCATATCCATATATCTTACATTGTCCGTACTACGATTCGTAATATATCCATCTACCTGCCCAAACAAGCTCCTCTCATCTTCAGGATTGGCAACAAATAGATTCACATAGCAATCCACATCCTCATACTTTGAGAAGATATCATCTAATCTCTCTAGCTTTTCCTGCAGATCAGCATCTTCCCTGATATACAGCAAAAGTTCGTAATTCGTATCTGCATAACTATTTACAAATGCTTCAATCACATTTGGATATGTCGGATAATCCTGTTCAAAATCCGGTATATACAACAATCTCCGATCTGGTCCGGACTTTGTCTTCTCCATTGGAATAATATCCGCCATCGGAATCTGTTGAAGTTCCCGCTGTGCATCCGGCAGAAATGCCTCTATAAAGGTATCTATGTCTCCATACAGCAATCCAGCCGCAGCACGTACCTTCTCTGCAGTCCAATTCCACCACCGGATCAGTTCCAGCGCTTCTATTTGTCTCTCTTCAAAACGATAGCCGATTACTTTTGCAGGATTCCCAGACACAATCGCATATGATGGCACATCCTTCACAACAACTGCTCCCGCTGCCACGACAGCGCCATTGCCAATCGTTACCCCGCTCATTATTGTAACATCATCACCGATCCAGCAGTCATTCATAATAACTACCTGACCTTTACGCCTGATTCTCTCTGGTCTGCGATATGGAGCCCCATTAATCCGCCCCTGACAGACACGTCTATAATCGTGATTCATATCCACAATTATCTTAACATCGCCCGCAATTGACGTATAACGTCCAACTTGCAGATTATATATCATGCCGGAATCAAAAACGACCTCGGCCCAGGCTTCTTCAATATAACTGTCTCTGCCAATCACCAGCACAGGGAAGTTCTTCTGTTCACCCAGAACATCACTCATATATGCTGTATCCGTCTGTACACTATTTTCAGGTATGTTTAACTTTATGCGCATGATTTTCTCCTCACGTACCAGATTATACTAATATTCTATCTCTGTCGAAGCAAGCATCACAGGTTTCTCGCGTAGCGTAAACGCATGTACATACGGAGATGGAGAACCATAATACGCATCACCGTTCATCGCCAGACGCTCTCGATAAGCCGCAAGATCTTCCTGCTTCTGCGGTTTCTCCAACGTACACCATGCCTTGTTTGTCTCTGCATAAGTACGAAGCATTTCTGTTAACGTCTTAACCCGCTGCAGATCAACCTCCCAGTCCGATAATCTTGGCGGATAAAAGCATATCTGCACCTGCAAATTCTCATGGTTATCTGCAAATATCTGTAGTCTGGATTCCACATGAGCAAGTGCGCGCTTTCCAAGATTGGCAAGCTCAGTTTCTCCGATGCAGTAAAGGATCGTCTTCTGGGATGTACCCTTTCCTGCTTCACTCTGGAATACAAACTCCGATACAGAGATTTTCCGCTCCCAGATTGCCCTGTATGCTTCTCCCGAGAATTCCACCAGACACTCCAGATACCGCTGCCGCATGTTCTCCGACTGCACATAGATCTGATCTGCATACATAAGTGCCGGTGCCGTCACATAATGCTTCATGTTATATAGATCCGTTGTGTCCTCTGCTCCGAATTCCTTCACCTTATACGCCGGAACATAGATCAGATTCTTCGTATACTTCCGAAGATTTCCCGCATAGTATATCGGCGAAATCGTCAGGCATGGATTCTCACCATCATACGGATCCTGAATATATATCGTACCCGGTGCCAGAAGTGCCAGATTTACCTTCTGCCATGGCATGAACTGTATATTATCTGCGAATTCTCCGTACAGATTCTGTATATGATCTTGTATACGCATTGTGTTTGCATCTTCCGTGTTCTGCCCATACTCTGCATGTCCATAAACGTCTTTGAATACTGTCGGCACACAGACGATATATACATCCGTATCTGCCTTTTGCCGTTCCTCATCACATAGATGTTCATACGCATGCCATTCCCGCATCCCTGTGCATATAAATAGCACAGAGCGGCGTGCAATGCAGAATTGCTGTATCTCCGCTTTCATCTTTGTATAGCTGCGAGCAAACGCCTCATACGAAGCACGAACTGTTGCATCTGCTTCCGGCACATCGACTGACTGCTGTCCTGCTTCCGGTGCGCCCGGTTCCTGTAAATGGGTATTCAACTGCTCATACGACGCATACAACGCATCACAGTATTCCTGTATCTTCGCAACCACTTTCTGCACGCATGGATTTGTTTCTCCACGTACCTCTTCGAGCAATGTGCCAAAGTCTACGACCAATTGCTGTAATTCCGGCAACACCGATAACACATCCTCATACCGCTGCTCCTGCATCTGTGCCGTACAGTTCTCCATCAGCTCATCAAGTACCGATACATATTGTCTGGCAATGTCTGTAAGTGTCTGCTCCTCTACATCCTTTTCCTGCTTACAGGATGACTTCTTATCCACTTCCTTGCACACACGACCTGAGTTGTCACACAACGAATGCTGTGATGTGTTATCGAACGCATTTGCATTCCTGCACACATGACCTGTGCTGTCATATAACATCTCTGGCCGGAACGTAAACTCCGGCAGAGGGAAATCCGCTACCGCCTGCAGGTTCTTCCGCTGCCCTTCAAAATACGGATAGTCGTGTCCACCCCAGACCTTCCGTATCGTCATATAATCCCCATAACGATAGCGAAGTGCCGTGTCATAATCTGCAGGCACCGGTATCGTAATCTCTTCAAACGGCAGCCGCACAAGCGTATCATAGCACTTCTTCGGCAATCCCCGATTTCCTTTGAGCACCCACGGAAAGATCTGTGCAACCGCATCCGATTCATCTGCCGGCACCCGCGCCATCTGTAATTCCGCAAGCCGGTACAGGGGAATTCCGAGTTCCCGTGCATTCTTTGTCCTCGGCAACTTCGTCTGGTATTTATTTTCAAGTTCCTGTAAAAACATTTCTCTTACAGAATCCTGCATGCGTCCCTCTATGATCTGATCTGCCACCGCCAAAATATGCTTGATCTCCTCGCAGCGCGCTTTCTCCTGTTCCTCGTCCCTGTACAGATAATCCATCACGAAGATATCAACCGTTGCGATATATGGGAAATTATGATACTTGCGCAAATGCTCTTCTTCAAAACAAATCTGATTACAATTCACCACGCGCGACAAAAAGAGCCAGTGATTCTCCTTCGTTGCATAATCGTGAATCGCAAACTCTCCCGGAAGCTCATCCTTCGCCATTTCCTTAAAGCGCTCATAATCTTCGCGCAGCATACCGATATCCAGATCATCATCCCACGGCACAAATCCACCATGGCGCACGGCACCGATCAGCGTCCCCCACTCCGCGAAGTATCGAATATTACATTTTTTACAGATGCGGTCAATCTCTGCAAGAATCTGAAGCTCTGCCCCCCACGCCTGCTTGATTGCCGTCGGCACGTAAAATCCATAACGCACCTCATCCTGATAAAATTCTGTGGTTAATTTCATTGCATCCATTTCCTGTAACTACCGAAAAAATCTCGCATCTGAATATTTTTCTATAGAAAAATATTCGCGAAACAATTTTTATCTATAGAAAAAGTCGCTTTACTCATTCACACCCATGATCTTCACATAGTCTTCCGTCTTGTCTCGCATGATTGTAAACCCCTGCATCAGCTGCTCCATCGGAAGTCGGTGTGTAATCAACTTCTCCGGATGCACACGCCCTTCCGCAAGCGCACGCATCACATAATGCCAGTCATCATCCTCACTGCCGGTAAAGGACGAATTCCACGTACCGGATACGCGAAGCTCATTCCGCAGGATCTTCCAATACACCGCTTTCGGAAGCGTCATGTCTGAATATGGATTCCCCACAAATACAATACTACCACCGGGTGCAGAAAGTTCTACCGCGTGCTGTACCGTCTCGTTTTTCCCGACACATTCAAAGAACAGATCTACTCCGGCACCATCCGTCCGTTTCATAAGCCAGGCAGCGGCATCTTCCTTTCTCGAATCGCAGAAATTCTCCTCCGGAATTCCCAGTTCCCCGACATGGAGCTTCTGTGCATCTTTATTTCCGATCACATATAAATCCTTTACACCTGCATCCTTCAGGAACATCGTAAGAAGCAGTCCAATCGTTCCAAGTCCCCAGATAGCAACCCGGCTCTTCGAAATATCCCCCGCCGGCGCCATGCCTTTCCGCATCGCATGTACAGAAACCGCCATTGGCTCCAGCATAGCCGCCTGCTCATAAGTCACGCCCTCCGGCAACTCAAGCAGGTTCTTCTCCGGCACTGCCACATACTCCGCAAAACCGCCATCACACCGGGAGCCAAGATAATTATAATTCCGGCACATCTGGTACTGTTTCTTCTGACACGGTCCGCACGTCCCACACGGAATCAAAGGAAATATACCAACCGGTTTACCCTGCCATTTCGCATCCACATCCGTTCCACACGCACAGACCTGTCCCGCAAACTCGTGTCCGATAATAATCGGATGCACATGCGCCCCTGTCACAAAGGCACGAGGAATATCAGAACCACAGATGCCCGCTGCCTTAACCGCAACCAAGACTTCATCTGATTTTGGCTGTGGTTTCTCCGTCTCTTCATATGTCATATTGTTTGGATTATGTAATATCCATGCTTTCATATGTGGGATCCTCCTTTGTCTACTGTGAACATCCCCCCATTATGTTACAGGTGTTCTTATTTTTTGCAATTTATAATATGTCTTTTACATCAGTTGTTCGATTAAAAAAAGGATCCTCTATTAGTAACTCTGTAAAATCATTATTAATATTTACATTATGTATCAAGCTTAAAAAAACTTCATCAAGCTTTTTATTTACCTCCCATTTATTATATGGAAGGATAGATAAATATTTATTTACATATTCCAATATTCCATTTTGAACTTGTTCTATACAATTAATATCCTTATCATTTCTTGTTTCCTTTGCGTATTTAGCATTTCCTTTTTGATCAAATTCTTCAACCGAGGCATCAGGAGAAGTTAATATCGTTTCTAATATATAATAGTTATCATATATTGCACTCTTATCTCTTTCTTTCTCTGTATAAAAAGGAAGAATATCTAATTTTTTATTTTTCATATACTCTGGTTCAAGTTGTAAAAAATAAAGTCCCTTTATTGGATTCTTAAGCATCCTTTCAATATACATTTGGCACGTTCCCTTAGCAACAAAGTCAAAAAATGCAATTCCTCCTTCTTTTACGTTCAGTTTTTCTATATACTTCTGATAATTAATTCTTTTTTCCCGGGAAACGTTTAGTATTACCTTTGCATATCGCATTAATCCAATATTTTTTTCTTCAACATTCCTAGGATCAATTTTTTCCGCATCTATTCCAAATCTTATTTTAAGATTATCCTCCACCCCTCCACAATATTTCATATCGTCAACATATTTTACATCTGACACAGAATCAACCCCCGCTCTTATTGCGGAAATTCGTGATGTCAAAAAATAATCTGATTTTGTATCAGGAAACATTAAAGCAAACACTTTTTGAATCAGATACCCATCTCTTGCCGAAAACCATATGTTTTTCAACTTGTATTTATCTATTTGCTCTGAAAACCACTCTACAAAATCCAAAATAATCGGTGCGATAAAAAGATATCCTAAATCCTCAACATCTTTTACGGTTATTTTTTTTTCGCTGTCTTCAAATTGAAATGGACTATTAAATAATCTGGTTTTAAACATCCCAATCCTGATTCTATCTGACAAATTCATATTATCTGAAATAAGTCCTAACCCACCAACTTTATCCAATAACTCTTCTGTATTGTATATGTGAAACGATTTCAACCCCCAAGCCATCGCAGATTCGATATCCGAAGCAATATCATCTCCTATATGTATGATCCTTGAAGTTCCTGCTGCTTCTATAAGTTTTTCAAACAACTTTTCTGTTTTTTTTGTATCATATTCACAAGAAACAATAACCCCATCTATTTCATCTATGCCATTCTGTTTTAGCAAGAATTCTATTTGTTGTTTTGTATAATAACTATCTGTTGTGATATATACAGATTTCCCTAATTTTTTTATTTGATGTATTAGTCCAATCATATCTTTTCTTGGACAAATCAGCTCGCAATCTGTCCGATACTCTAATTCTGCTAATTCGAATGCATTGAAATCTTCTACATTCAAATCTTTTAATAGCTCCGCATATATTTCCTCAAGTTTTGGAGATCGTCCACAAGATAATTTTTTCTCCAAAGAAATTCTCTTTTGTACAAAATCTCTAATATCAACTCCCTTATTATGAAGTTTTTGTTCAATGATTTCCACTAAATCTTCAAACCATAAAATATTTCTTGCTATTAACGTGTCAAACAAATCAAAACTAACAACTTCTACATTTCTTATCTGCTGAATTAAATTTTCTTTAAAATAACATTCTGTATTGGCAAAATCATATACTACTTTTGATTCTACTAAAAGGTCTTTCCCCCTTACATCAAAAACCGCAATGTTATTTTCGCTACAGGAAGCGCCTATTCTCCGCATAATTGCTTTACAGGATCCTGGTCGTGCAACAACAACAATAACAACATTCTCTTTCTTGAGGATGTCCTTAATATCTAATATGGGGTATCCAAATTGACTACCTTCACTCTTATATCCATCCAACAATCCAATAACATTATATTTTCCATCCCACTCCTTTAAGACCCTTTGTGTTTCTGTGCTTAATCCATATATAACAATATCTTTCTGTAATAATACTTTCTGCATATTTTTCATACTGTCACCACTACTTTTCAAATGAACTTTTTTGAGGAAATCTGTTTTGCAATGCCTTATTAATCTCTGCTTTCATTATTAAAAAATCCCCAGATGTACAATTTTCATTAAAACTAATCATTGGAAATTCTCCACTATTTATAGCTTCTACAACTTCCTTGTATGTATCAATTTTAGGGAAAAACACCTTTCCTTGCGTTCTTCTTGGATAAAATTCCCCCGTACATAATTGCCAGTATCGAATTAAATACTGTGTAACATCTGCATATCCTCTAAAACGATCTCTCGATCCTCTGTCCATTACCTCTGGCTCTATCTCCCACAGATGTTGCAATGTGGATTTTTTCATTGCATTTGCCATGTGTGGATCATAAAACCCCGGAAAATCATACCAATACTTACAGGCTTTTGTCCTTTCCAATCTATCACCATAGCTTTCACAAAACCACTTCTCAGGATTTTTAGCCTGTACCTCTCTCTTTTTAAAATACTTATTTATTATGAACATGTTATTAACCTGCGCATATCTTGTAGCATTTGATACAGCTCCAAAAGAAGATGTTGTAATAATATTCTCAACCGCCTCATCACAAACCATATTATCTTTGAAATAATACTCCTCATCTATATATGTTAAGGGAAATACATCATCACTAAATAAAATAAAATTTTCCGATAAATCTTTAATTCTATGTATATTCATTTCAATCGTATTGGAATTGAATGTAGGTCTATATTCATAAGGAATATACTCTTCATGTCTGACTATTCTTAGTTTCACGTGTTCTGTATTTAAAAAAGACGGTATATGTCCAAATGTAATTAAAAAAATTTTATTTATCCATGGCATACATTCTTCGATCGCCCTAAACCATAAATTCAAATTATCCCAACATTGAAAACGAACATTTGATGATTCAAATGAACCTTGCCCACTTTTACTTGCCCATTTTTTTCTTTCAGCCTCCCATATCGTATCCTTCTCATCTACCCAAGGAAGAACTATATCAATCGGATTATTATTCATCATATCACCTCATCTAAAAAAGTAATTATCCGTATATTTCAGGCTTCACCCATACAATTTTTTCTTCACAAATTTTCTTTTTCAATAAGTGTGTTCGAATTTCTTCAGCCATATTTACATCCTTTACTGCAATAATAATTACATCATAATCAATACGCGTTAAAATGTCAGGTGATTGAATTAGATCATCTTTATTATGTGTCCATAATCTGTCTACCCATGCAACTATTTGAATAGACCGATTACCAGAAAACTGCTGATAATATGCTTTACCAACCAATCCCATTCCATATATGGCCACTTTCTTTCCAAGTAATCTACTCTCATCCGGAAAATAAAAATTGTCAGAGACATATCCTAATTCAATTGCCCTTTTCGCAACGCCTAAACGGTAATCAAAAAAGCGTAACAAGGATTTTTGGGTGGTTTCCCAATTTTTCTGACGACTCAATACACCAATGAGACATGTGCATAATTTAACCTCATTAAAATACCGCTGATACATGTCCGGAGTATTCGTTAATGAATTTTCTCTAATAACATAATGATACAACGTGTCCTCAATCTGTATAATTCCATTTACCTTTAACAAAACCAAACAATTACATAATAAATCCTCACCAAAATTCATATCTTCCGGTATTAATTCAAACGTCTTTTTTATCAAATCCGCCTTATATAGTTTTGTCCATAAATTATAAGAGATCCGTGGCAAATTCCAGTTGGCTTCCAACAACATGGATGCAATCAATTGCACCCTCTCATCACTGCTCTCAAGATTTTTTTCAAATGCAGTATTATCTTCAGTTACATTTATTTTGTTTTCCTTTTCAATTATATATCTACAAATACTTACATCATAGTCTTTTGATTGGATAGCTGCATAAAGCTTTTCAAGCATATCTACATCAATATAGTCATCACTGTCCACAAATGCAATATAGCTTCCAGTAGCCATTGATAAACCAACTTTTCTGGCAGCAACAACCCCTGCATTTTCTATATTCCTTAACCTGATTCGCTTATCTGTTTTGGCAAACTCATTACAAATTTTTCCTGACGGATCGGTTGATCCATCATTTATTATAATAATTTCTATATTTGAATATGTTTGACGAGTAACCGAATCCAAGCATTTATATATAGTTTTCTCCGCATTATATACTGGAATAATAATAGATATTAAAGCATCCTTTTCATTCATTTTATTCTATAATCCTATTAACAGTAATATCGTTCAAAACAATTTCTTTTAAGTTCCGAATAATATTATCATCATCTATCCTTTTTTCTGTTTTTGAATCATATAACTCAATAACACCATTTGAATACACAACCAATTTATAACCACTTTTAAATACAAAACATTCAAAGGCCAACAGTCCCTGCTTATATCCGGCTCTCTTGTATAAATATTTAAAATCCGGATTGTAAATCTGTGATCGTTGTATTTTTACATATGGCTTATCATCAAAAGGCAGTTCCGTTTTATTCATCAAAGCAAGCACAACGTCATTTATGTTCATAAGAGAAAATAAATTATGACTCATTCCAGGCTTCACATTTCTACTTCTTATTGCAAATGGAATACTGATTAAATCATTGTGCATCGTATACATATTATACTCAATATTATCAAATGAGGTTTTTTCGTTTAAAAGTATATTTCCATGATCCGCATATAAAATTATACTCCCTTCCATATTTCTAAGAAATGGTACAATTGTATCGTCCAAATAACGTAAGGAATCATTATGTTGTTGTATATAATCGGTTCTAAGCCTGCCTCCCTTATTATCAAGATAATCGAATAAAATATTAGTACCATCCGCTACAATTTCTCTGTCAGTATACGGATTTGGATATGAAAAATGGCTTTCATATAAAATATGAATATAAAAGAGTCCATTTTTCTCTTCTAACGCATCATTCATAAAATTCCATATTTTCTCAGTAGCTGTCTGATATACATTTGTATATTTAATATTGGGACTATCAACCACCTTATCTGAATCGGTATAAAAATATACCTTTCTTTTTTTTTCTAAAGCATCTACAACGAATCTGCATTCATTTTGATTCAGCGAATTTGTTTTATAATACTTTGTTGACATATCTGAATTTTCACTATATGCAGGTATAAGGCTCTCAAATGTCGAAGTTGAAACCGAATAACAATTATCATACATGTACATATTATCACTTATGTACATCTTTAGTGCTGGCATGGTTCCCTCTAATATATCCTTCCGCCTAAGTCCATCAAAACACAACATAATGACATTGTTCTCGGATAATTTGTTTAATGATGATAACTGCAAATTATATAATGCATTTAATTCATCCAACATTTCCAAGTTGTACGATGAATGTTGAATATTCACTATTTGATTAGCATAATAAATTGCTAATTTAAAATCTTTAATTACAACGCAGATTCCAAGCAATTTTTTTAATAGTTTCGCTTTTTCTTCCAGCGAGTTGCTTTTCTTTATATCATTACGGATTTTATTGATTTTTTTGTATCTGACATATGGATGATTCAGGTTATAATATTCTCTATCTAAACAAATGTGATTATTTTCAAGTTCTTCATATACATCGCAATACATAATATCTGGATATTGATTCATTATCCGTTCTTTAATTTCCTTTCGGTATTTATAACTCGAAATAATGATACCATCAATTTTCCTTGCGTAAATTTCATTTTCACTAATAACATTAAATCCAGATTGTTCATTTGTTAGTTTGTTATCTATAATAAATCTGACATCTTTTAACTCATAGATAAAATCAACCATTAACATTCTGGTATGTTGACCATAACACCAGATTGCCGGATTCTTACACTTTTTTGTAAATTTTTTTAAGCACTCCTTTATTATAATATTTATATTTTTTATTTCCTTATCGTGAATATCATATTTATTTATAAATTCATTATATTTAATCAAATGCTCATTTATCATAGCCTGTAACAACTCCTTACACCCTGTCCCTTATAATATCTTGATAAAAATAGCACATTTTAACATTATTATTATAAAGATTAGCCATGAGCTCATATACCTTCCCAGGACTTACAGCAATAACTATATTATAGTCGTCTTTTAATCGCATCATCTCTTCAACAGAGATAACTGGAATGTTATCTTTCAATGTCCCCACCAGTTTTGGATTTTGATCAGAAAAATAGCAAACCATATTACCTAACAGTTTATAAGCTCTACCCCCAAAATCTCCAGCGCCATATATAATTACATGTTTTGAAGTATCAAGTTCTCCGCAATCTTTATGATATTTTTTTAATTCTTTAACTGCTTTATAAAATTTTGCTTCTATTTCTACAGTATCCTCTTTTGCTTCTACAAATTCAAAATATATCGCAGTTAATAAATCCGGTCTTTTATTTAATTTGTCCAGAATTATATCTAAATATTTCTTTCTCAGCACTGATCTTCTTTTTAAAACTGTATCTCTCATAGATACTGATAATGAATTATTATGTATTCTGTCAATATACAAAATTTCATTGATATAACCTATTGTTCCATATTTAATTAATATTCTTAACCAGTAGTCATAATCTTCCACGCAGAATAATTTCTCATCATATTCCCCCACTCCATCAAGCACTTCTCGTCTATACATAAACCCAGCGCCTACATAATCATTATAAAACATTATCTCATCATTATACTCTCTTCTATCTTTTACAAATGAATTATTTTCATCTATATCCCGCATAGCTGTACATACCATCATATACTGTGAGTTTTTATCAAGGAAATCCACCATTTTTTCAAGGGCATCGGAAACATACATGTTATCGTCAGATGTCCATGTCAAATATTTTCCTTCTGCACGTCGAAAACCTATATTCAAAGATGCTGGCAGTTTTTTGTTTACCTCATTATGAATCACATGTATTCTTTTATCCATACTACTATATTTATTAGCAATTGATAATGTATCATCTGTAGAACAATCATCAACAATTATCAATTCCCAATCGCAAAAGCTCTGATTAATCACACTATCGATAGACTCTTTTAACCATTTATCTCCATTATATGTAGGTAGAACAATTGATACCTTTGGCATAAAATTTTCTCCTCTCTTGATTCATTTGTGTTATTTTTTCCTAAAATCTATTTCTTAAATAATACGCATCCAAAAAGTACTTATTAGCCCAACTAATTTCACTCATCGGAAAATAGGTATTATTTTCTTTGGGATTTTCCTTTACCAGATAACTTCCAAACCATCCACCTGTTTTATTTTGAAGCTTACATGCATATTCAAACGCCCGATTACCTCTTTCGTTTTCTCCCAACTTATACCACACAATTGCAAGCTGAAACAAACCGGTTGAGCAGACCCAGCTACAATCTTTATATGCAGGTACTGCTCCTGATTCTCGTTGAAGGATTGCTATTTTTTTCATGGCTTCCCTTGCAATTTCAGATTCCCCAATATCAACTAGTCCTTCCATAACATACGCGTAAAAGTGAGACAACAAACTGAAATTTAATATTTCTTCTCGTCTATTATTTACATAATAATGAATCGATTTATTCGCATCCTCAATATATTTTTTTTCCTTAAGTATCTTTCCAGCACGCTGTAATGGTTCCAATCCATATATATGTATCAATTCCGAACATTTATTTCTTCCGGCAAAGCATTTTTCATCTACTGCATGGAAACGACCCTCTCCATCTATGTGTGACGTTAACCAATCACACGCCTTTCTTATATTGTCGTCTACATCTCTATAAACATCTCTTACCGCCAGTAAGCCTTTTAATATCTGCGCTGTATCAAATACATATGGTTTCTCATCATCCGTATCATACCATGATCCATCTGGCTTCTGTATCCCGCAAAGCCACTTTGCATATTGACACGCCAAATCCTGATATCCAAAGCGAAGCAATGTTGGAATATAGTACCCTGTTACTTCAGGATACGGTTTTTTAACATCAGAATTATTTATTATACCTTTATTCTGCACTGTATTACATTCCACCCACTCAATCGCTTTTTCATACACTTTTGAATAGCAAACATCTGTTTCTATTTGTTCTTGTTTTTCTTCCATATACGCTTCGCAAAGGCTTTTATAATTTTTTATATTATAAGCATCAAGTTGTTTCATTATCTCAATGGATTTTCCTTCATCTACAGCTACAATAACCGTGTACCTGTTTACAATATCCAATACATCTTTAACCGCATATACCTTAAATCCATGAAATAATGTCCCCTGTTTATTTAAATTATTATCAATAAAAAAACTAATCTTATCTTTACCAATATATTGAATGGCTTTTTCCCCAATATAACCAGCACCGAAAACAACAAATCTGTTATCAGACATTTCCTTCACGCTCCTTTCTTCTTTATGCTAATTGCTATATATTAAATAATCTATTTGCTATAAATTATAATGTACTTCTATCCCCTTATTGAATCCAAAAAATCATGTATATTATATAATTCATTTTCAGTTATCGGTTTTTCGTATATAATTTGATCTAAATATTTTTTTGCAAGATTTTTCCACATAATATCTTCCATCTGTAATTTATAAAATGTTCTTCCTAATTTATCAATTACAATCAACTCGTTTGACTTCAAAATTCCAAATGTATTTTTTTTGTCTTCTAACCAACACCCTATAAGATAAGGAGATATCAATGAACTTTTTGGAATTTTTATATCATCTTTTTCAACAACTTCTAAATTATTATCCAAATAAAAAATTTCTCCTGAATAATTACTATTGACCACAACTTTGCCATCTGGCGTATGATATATGGCTGCACTTTTAATTGGTAATTCTGAAGATCTTTTTTTTATATATCCATGATTATCTATTTCAATTATCTTTTGTGTGTCTAAATCAAAAACATACATATTCCCATTAATATAATCAATACTTGCTCCATTACAATTACCATTATGCAGCTTAAGTCTTCGCCAGTTTTCACGATCTAATTCAAATACTAGTAATTCTTCTTTTGACTCTGTAAGACATATGACATTCCGTCCATTTAGGCAATTTGCTTCTTTAAGCAACGGCAAATCATTGCTTCTTTTTATGTGTTCCACTTCTTCTGTAATTATATTTATTTTTAACATATACGACTTACCAATTGGCATAGCATATATATATTCATTATAGTTATACGCTCGAAAAAAATTATCAGAAAATTCACTTGTATCCAATTTTCTCATCTGTTCTGTCTCTATATCATAAACAAAACTTTCCCTTACAATCCGCGGAAACAAAAACACCTTCTTATCAGTAACTATAATTCCTGCATAAATTGCCCATGGAACAGGACTTTTGCCACAAGGAATAATTTTTGTCTTTGTAATTTGTTTTAAACCAAAGTCATAAAACATCAAAACCGGTAACACATAATGAACGAACCATATTCCACCATCACCAATACTGGCACATCCTGCATTTATTATCTGATTTTTATTTTTTTCTGACATTTTCTTCACCCGCTTTTCTAATAATCATTTACCTATGTATTATATTGTTTTATCAAATAATTCTTGTAATACATTAATAAGTATTTGATTGTCTTCTTCCCCTCGAACAGCAATTCGAATATATTCATTTCCATCATTTATTTTCTTTGATAAATCTTTAACAAATATATTCCTTTTTAATAATCTGCAACACAATTCCTTAGAAGATACCCCATTTAACTTACACATAATATAATTAGCATTTGACTCATATGGCTTAATATATTCTATTTCCGCCAGCTTTTTCATCAGGATGCTTCTGCATTTCCTAATTTTACTGATTGAATTTAAATAATCTTTATAGTATTTTTCCATAATTTGAAGCGAAAACTCAGCAAAGGAATTTATATTCCATATTGAAATATCCTCTTTTATTTCGTTTATAATATCCTCATTCCCTGTTGCAAGCACCCCAAGTCGAACGCCTGGAATTCCATATGATTTTGATAAACTTTTTATCACGATTAAATTTCTATATTTATTCAATATCGGATCTTTAATTATAGATATTTCATCAATTTTCGTCTTTGAATCTATATCTGCAAAATCGACAAAGCTTTCGTCTATAATAATATTCTTACCTTCTTCTTGACACCAACGAATAACATTATTTAATTCATTAAAAGGAATATAATTTCCACTTGGATTGTCAGGATTAATCAAAACCAGATTCTGTACATCTTTTTCCTTATAAAAATTAATAATGTCCATTGAATTATATCTATATCCATCTCTTGACGGTTTAAATGGTATCACTCTTCTTCTGTCGCTTCTATTCGGATATTCTTCAAATGTAGGAAAAACACAGCCTATATTCCCTTCCAGCCTACGCATCAAGCAATTAATTAGTTCCGCGGCTCCATTTCCTATTACAATTTTCTTTGTAGACACTCCAAAAAAGCCAGCAGCCAACAATATATTAACATCCAAGCCTGAAGGATATTGCGTTACCAGACTATCAAAGTTTGAAACCATTTCATCTTTCATTTTCTGCGACGGGAAATAAGGGTTAACCAAATAGCAAAAATCCAACATCTTAGGATATCTCCAATATCCGCCATATCTATGTGAAATCTTATCATATAACTCATTATCATTATTTACAAATATAGATTCGGCAATGTTTAAGTCCTGAATATTGTCTATCTCATACCACTTTTGACCGTTTAATCTCTTTGCCCTTAACTCCTGCGTTTCCAATAATGCAATCATTTTTATTACAGATTCATAATACTCATTTTCTCCCATTGCTTTCTCGTATGCTACCAAAAAAGGCACGTATATATTTTCTGAGAATTGTTTGCTGAATTTATATATATTAACCGTCTTATAATACCTATTTTTACTTCTATGATCAAAATATTTTCCTGGGACGAATTCGGTAATAACATCATTTTCATCCAATTCCAGACATGTACCATCCATCCAGCTTTCATACTTGTCAACCAACGCCAAAGTACTACGTCCGTCATTCAATAAAACATCAATTATTGCTTCTTCAAACACAATATCTGACTCTAACAATAATGTATCTTCCTCGCATAAATACTGTTTTGCCAATGCTAATGAATATATATTATTTGTATTCATATAAACTTCATTTTCGATATAATGTATTGGAGTGTGAATATTTAATGAGTCAATGAATGCCATTAATTTCTGTGCCTTATATCCAACAACGATTACTATCTTAGATAAGTTTTTACTGTCTAAGATTCTCAATGCACGTTCAATAATTGTAATCCCATTTACTTTAACCATGCATTTTGTATTATCTGCCGTAAGATCTTTTAATCTTTTTCCCATTCCTGCTGCTAATATTATTGCTTGCATTTTTTCCTCCAAATAGTCTTCTAACCTTTCAACTAATACTTTGTAATAAATACTCAACTATTCTTTTTGAAGCATGTCCGTCACCATATGGATTGCTCGCTATACTCATTTTATTATACATTTCTTTGTTATTAAGTAATTGTGTAGCAATCCTATATATTGTATCCTCTTGGGTTCCTGTCAGTTTTAATGTGCCAGCCGCAACCCCCTCTGGTCGTTCTGTAGTATCTCTCAGAACCAAAACTGGTTTCCCTAGAGATGGTGCTTCTTCCTGAATTCCTCCACTATCTGTCATGACCATATACGAACGTGCTATAAAATTATGAAAATCGAAAACATCTAATGGTTCAATCATATGTATTCGTTCTTGATTTCCAAGTATTTCATTCGCGATTTCTCTCACTTTGGGATTCTTATGAATTGGATAAATCACTTTAACATTCTTGTTTTCATTCACGATTTTGCATAATGCGTGAAATATATTTTGCATAGGTTGTCCGATATTTTCTCTCCTATGTGCTGTAAACAAGATCAATTTACTTCCTTTTGCCCATTCTAATTCTTCATGATAATATTCTTTTTTTATTGTTGTACTTAACGCATCAATTACTGTATTTCCTGTCACAATTATATTTTTTTCACTTTTCCCTTCTCGAAGTAATTGTTTTTTTGCCAACTCTGTCGGAGCAAAATACAAATCAGAAACTATATCCACAGCTTGCCTGTTAAATTCTTCAGGAAACGGAGAATATAAATCATATGTACGGAGTCCTGCCTCTACATGTCCCACTGAAATCTGATGATAAAAAGCGGATAAACTTGCAGCAAATGATGTTGTCGTATCCCCATGTACTAACATAATATCTGGTTTCTCCGTTTTTAAAATTTCATCAATCCCAAGCAATACTTTCGATGTAATCATACTTAAGGTTTGTTTTTCTTCCATAATTGACAGATTATAATTTTCTGTAACATGAAATACCTCCATAACTTGATCAAGCATCTCCTTGTGCTGCCCTGTAGTACATACTATTGTCTCGATTTCTGATCTTTTTTTCAATTCAAGTACCAAAGGACACATCTTGATAGCTTCCGGACGAGTCCCAAAAACAACCATAACTTTCATATTATTTTAATCCTTTATTTTCCCTATCCAACAATAAAATAAGCCATTTGCATTTTCGTTATCATAATTTATCTTTTTTATAACTTTTACGGAAGAACAGTATTTCATTAATTCTGTTTTTAATGTATTCTCATCAAACCATTGCTCCCAATCTTCAAGTTCAAAGAATCCTAGCTTTTCTATATTTTTATCAATAATAGCTACTGTCCCATCTGGCTTAACAACCCTGCACAACTCTCTAATTGCGCGCTCTATATCCACCGCATGTTCCAATGCTTCACAAGTATAAGCTATATCAAAATAATTGTCAGCAAATGGAATATTCGTCAAATTTCCTTGATATTTTTCAACGCCATTAATATTAAAATAATCCATCACGCTAAGTGACAAATCTACTGCATAGTAGTTTTTGTCAGGATATTCCTTTACGAGTTTCTTCAAATATCGACCCTTTCCACATCCAATATCAAGGACTTTCCCGTAACTACCTGTTTTATCTATAACCGATCTGATACATTGGTATCTTCCATCCTGAATATCTATATCGTCCCAAAAGCGATAGGACTGCAGTTCAAACTGTGCCAGATTCTTATAATACAAAGCATCCAGAAAATATTTCACTGCACAGCAACTTTCATCGTTATGAACATGCGTCATTTCGTCATCATTCCTATATTCTAAAGGATATCTTTCAAACCACCCACCAGATTTATTCTGTAAATTGCAAGCATACATAAATGCTTTTCTTCCTCTATCATATTCTCCAATCCGAAACCAGACTATCCCCCATCGGAATATATCTGTCGCGTTTATCCACTTGGCATCATTATAATCTAATACTGCACCACTTTCTTTTTGCTTTGATTCTATATGTCTCATGTAGTCTTTTACTGTATCAATCTCCCCTATACCTAACAACGCTTCCATAATATAAGCACAATAATCAGGATGCTCACCCAAAAGTTTTTTATTGTTCTTAATGATTGGTATATAATATCTTGCCATTGCTTTTGCAGCTTCGCTATAATCGTCTATATTAAATGCAATACCTGCGTCATTAAACACGGAAATGCAACATACATTTTTTAATCTAGACCATTCATCATCAATAGTATCATGTGAAGAATCAGTGCTCTCTCTTTCCACATTTATTTTTTTTAAAAGCCAATCACACCCCTTAATAATATTCCTTTTTACCTCTGGATATAGTATTCTAATCGCAATCAACCCCATCAATATTTGAGACGAACCGAATATGCTCAAATCATTACCTTCTGTGTCATGCCAAGCACCATTCTCGCATTGAATTCCACATAGCCATTTCGAATATTGTGTTGCTAAATCCTTATATCCCCACCGCAATAAACTTGGAATAAAAATCCCTGTAATTTCCGGACTAACACTGTTCTCTTTTGTTTCCTTAATTATTCCTTTTCCTGGCGCTGTATTATCTATAACCCACTTAATTGCATTTTGATATATCTTAATATAATCTTTGCGTTTTAATGTTTTTTCTTTTATTTTATTAAAGCGGTATTTCTTAAATGTCTCATAATTATCAACATCGTTTTGTTTTAATTGCTTTTCTATTTCCCTCACAAACTTCTCAGATGTTGCAATTATAACAGTATCACCCTCTCTCCTTGCAAGTCCTTCCGCAGGAGAAAAAACTTTTATACCGCATACCCCCTTCTCTTGTTTATACCGATCAGAATCAATATAAAAATCTATTTTTTCTTTTCCTATAAATTTCATGGCTGCGCATCCTAACTCACCAGCTCCCCAAAGTATTATATTTTTTTTATTATTGCGACTACTCATTAGCAACTACCTTCCATTCATTAGTATATTCAACGCATCATAATCATTTTGTGTACAATAATTTATTTCGAATAATATCGGTCTTTGATTTGCGCTTAAAAATTCCCCCTTATACTTCAAGAAATCGTCTTTTTCTTTTGCAAGCAAATATTCAAATCCTAACGCTTCTGAGAAATCCTTAAGAATACTTTCTCTACCTTTTTTGAAATGATTCATTGCTCCAGCGTATTGTCCTGAAACATCGGCAGAAGGTAATCCATTATCATATATCAAAGAATTACCTCCATTATTATTGAATACCATAATTCTCACATTGTTTTGAATATTTCTATTGCCAAGTACATTCATATCGTAAAAGAAGGACAAATCACCCATAAAACAGAAACATAAATGCGTAGGATTTACCATAGATGCGCCTATCATCGCGGATAACGTTCCATCTATTCCATATCCGCCTACTGTCGAATAACATTTCACTGTTTTATCTATAGGAAAGTAATTCCAATTATGTAATGACGAATAAATTCCAAAATAGCATATACTTTCTTGAGGAATATCTTTCGTCATTTGTTGTGCGACCCACAAATTTGAAAAAGGCAATTCTGAAATATTGCTAATTGCTTTCTCATTAAGGCACTTCAATTCAGAATATAATTTTGCATCTCCGCGCTTTGTTAACTGTTTGTTATAATACCCAACAAATGTCATTAGCGACATATTAAAGTAATATTGAAGATTCAAGAAAGGATCCTCCAGATTCCCATCTGTTGAAATTCTCCAGCTTTTCTTACTGACAAGCCCGATGTCACTATTAAGTGTGCCTGCATAAATCAAAACATCAAACTCTGTCTTTATCGATTGCTCTGTGATTAACCGAATATCCACAAAATATTTGCCATCATAATTACTCAGGTGATCGCCTATCACAACCGCATTGTACTTCTCGCAGAATATTTCAATCATTTCCACGAGTTTTTTATCTCTTAACTCCAGGGATGGTCTCAAATATAATGCTATTTTTCCGCTCAACACCGGCAAAATATCATCCCCTGTAATAGTATTAATTGTTCTGCATTTAGGTAATGTTTTTGCTGAAAAATCCCTTTTAAATCTTGTTATCAGATTTATATGTACCGGGCCACCACCATTCATTTTTAACATGGATAACGCCCTATTTATGTTAAGTTCACAATATTTTTTTTCTACTTCATTATGTATTGGCGATACTTCAATGCTGATTCGAACGATATCCTTCCCAATCTCTCCGCTTCGATCTGTCACCTGCTCAATTCCATTTCCTATCATAAACGAATCACGACTAGATGTAATCGCTATCACCGGTAATTTGCTATAATAAGCTTCTGTTAACGCTGACATATAATTTCTTGATGCCGTCGCACCTGTACAAGATAACGCAACCGGTTCTCCGGTTGATTGCGCAATTCCACACGCCATATATCCCGCTGATCTTTCATCAATGCAAGACCATAGTTTAAAAAAAGCATCATTTTGTAAACTATATACAAAATTAATGTTGCTACTGCCTGGACTTACAACTATATTTTTTACGCCATATTCTTTCAAAAGAGAAATCAAAATCTGGGTATGTTTTTCTACGGTATATTTTCCTTCCGCCACAACATATGGTTTTGTTTTATGTAAATCCGAATTAAAATTTATCATATCGTCTGAATAAACATCTCCAGAAAACCCTATTCTTCTTGCAGTAAGATAAATATCCTCTTCAAAGTTCATTGCCAGAATAATCAGGGCAGTTTTTTTCATATTCACTTCTATTAATTTATTGGGTTGAAATATCTCCACCCCCATTATTTTTTTCCCTTGTTTCTTCGAATCCGAATCTATTATAATATCATCTTTTTTTATGTACCCACTATATTTAATTAATGCTGGTTCTAAAGAGCCCCAAAATACAAACATGTCATATTTTTCTCTCATTGTATTTATATCTATCATAATCTGTGACCTCTCAAAAAGATTTAAATTAGATGCCGATAATTCATTACTCTTGTTGAATCTACTCCTAATAACTTCAGTATTCTGTTTAATTCATCAAAATGAATTGTTGCAATAATAATTTCTATATCTTTATACTGCTTCATTAATTCCAATGGCGATATGATTTTTTTACCATTGAAAGATTTTCCCCACTTGGTCTCGTCTGAATCCATAAAACATAAAATTGAATTATATTTTTCGTTTTCTATTAGATAATTCACATATTTTTGTGACTCTTTCCCTGTAGCATAAATAATATACTTTTTATCAATATCAATATCCGAATATACATATTCTTTTTCAGATATTTCTTCTCTTTTTCTTCGCAATGACAGCGAAGATCCTCCATCAACTAAAATATTCTGTCCTGTTATGTACTGAGCTTGTTTTGAAGCCAAAAACAGAACTACATCTGCTATATCTTTCGCTTCAATTTTTCCTGGTAAATAAGAATAATCACTGCATACATCATAACCATATTCTGCAATTTCCTCAGGTCTTGGAACATATCCCGGTGATACGCAGTTTACTCTGATTCTATTGATTCCACACTCTTTAGCTAATGATTTTGTGAATGTTATTATTCCTCCTTTCGCCGCTGCATACTCTGCTCCATACTCTTGTCCCATGACTCCTATATATGAACTTATATTAATAATACTTCCTTTTATCATATTATTAATACATATATGTGACGTATATATTGTTCCCATCAAATTAATGCTGATTATTTCATCGAACACTTCCTTTTTTTGTAGCAAAAATTTAGTTTCTCTTTTTCGGGCACTCCCTCCTGCGCAATTCACCAGAGTATCAATATCTCCAAATTTGTCAACAAATGTAAGTATCCCTTTATTTAAAGAATCATAATCTGTAACATCTGCGCAAATCGGAATTGCACGATCTGTTAAGTTGTCAAACACTTTATAAAATTTATTTAAATCTCTACACACACATCCAACAATAGCGTTTTCATTTATAAACTCCTTTGCTATACAGCTACCAATGTACCCTGTTGATCCTGTTACAATTATTTTTTTGTTTTCAAATTTCATATTTTCACCTTTGTTCTATAAATTAATTGCTTCCTTTAACCAAGAAAGCGCATACTCTCTTTGTTCTTTTAATCTTCGATTAACATATCCATAATCTATTTTCTTTTCAAAATCAACCGCATGATTTGGAATTTTACATATATCCATTAATGTTTGTGATCTGTTTTTTACATAATCGACTTGACAAAATTTAATATTTTTGTTGAAATTCAATCCTATCATCAATCCATGAAATGTACTAGTTACCACACACTCCGCTGATGCAAACATTCCTATCCATTCCAATGTTCTTAATTCATTTCGTCTGAAATTAACATCACACCAATCATTAATAAAACCAATACTTATTAATAACAAACCTTTTTGTTTTGCATATTGTTTTACTTTATCAATGAAATTCAGATCCCACTTAGCCCCATAAACAACAATGTAATTACTATATCTTGTTTTTCTAACTGCATCATCTGTAGTGAAATCCCATAACAATGCTGGATCCACCACAATAGGAACTTCTACTCCGACAGCCCTCTCAACAAAAGATTGAGTTGTCTTATCCCTTACAGAAATCGCCTGAAAATGTTTTAATCCTTCTATCGCCTCATTAGGAATATGTTCCATTCCATCATAAATCCCCGAACTTGGCGCATAGGAAATGATTTTTTTACAATTGGGCAAATTTTTTCCTATCAAATGCCAATCATGATTAATTACTCCTGTAAATATTTCTTCCCATATAGAATCTGCACCCACAACAAGAACATCAAATGGTTCCCGTTCTAATTCAATCTCATCCAATTCAGGAGTATGTGGTATCTCATCCCAGTTATATCCAAAATTATTCAATGCTTTTCTATCTGATTTATAATAGCTATTCCAATGGGATTGTTCCAAATATGCCACATGTTTTACATCACAGTTCGGATACATATTAGTCAAAACCTTATTCAACGCATATGCCTGAGTCCATGCTCCATAATTAGCAACTCCCCAATATGTTAAAATTCCAATTTTTTTCATATCTGGTCTCCTAATGTTTACATTCCTTTGTCACTATTGTTTTTTTGCTACTAAAAATAAATTGTCATCAAATGTCCAATTTAAATAAGATGTTTGTAGCATATTCACTACTTCGAATTGCCTACTAAATACCGATAGCATTTGTGATAATCCTATTTGTCTTACATGCGTGGTACAATCGCATTCATTCTCATATGGAACTGTTACAATTGCATATCCCCCTTGCTTCAACACCCTGTTAATCTCATTTACCGTCTTAATAATATCTGACACATGTTCTAAACATTCCATACATATAACAACATCAAAATAATTATTTTTATAATTTGTTTTTTGTACATTTTGCACTGTTCCATTTATCCCATCAGCACACAATTGTTCAATTCTTTTAGGGCTACCATCACACCCATAAACAATATGACCGGAATTTTTTAATTGATAAAGCAGCTCTCCATGGCCACATACAAAATCTACAATATGCAGATTTTCGCCAATATCACCAATTATTCTATGTGCTAACCTCATTCCTGGTCTTACATTATATCCTTCATCAAATAACATTTTCCCCGAATCATATATAGAGGATAAAATCTCATTGACCTTATTGTCATCATTCCGTCTCATCGAAGAAACAAGTTCTTGATTTATCTCATTATAATAGCTGTCTCTATACCAATTATCTACCTTTTGTCTTTTTCCTATATTTAACCCCGTTTTATCGAATAAATAACGTGTATAATAATCTTCATCTATTTCTTTTATTATATTTGGCAAAGAAAAAAAATCTTTCAAGCTATAACTTTTCCCGCCCCATTTTTTCACTATTGTTTTTACAGCTTCATTTTCTATGGTATATACCAATATAGTCTTTTTATCCTCATTATATAAGTTTTCAACAGACTTAATCTCTATTCCACACCAGTATCGTCCTATTTTGTTTTCATCCGAATCAATAAAATACTTTATTTTGCCTTTTCGAATCTTTTGAACAACGCCCTTTCCTTTTTTCCCCGCTCCCCATATAACAATTGATTCTCCTACAGCCATATTTTTCTTCTCCTTCTAACTTTTATTCTTCATCTACAAAAAAAGGCCAACTCCGCGCACAATCTCACAGAATCAGCCTTGTTATATCTCATCCGACCTCCATGTCATGAATCACGATACATCTATATGATATATCGACATTTTACATATAATGCTTAACCAACAAACGCCGGAGAATTCGATATCTTCTCCAGCGTTCATACACATATCTATAAACTTATACCTAATATTATCGATCTTCCCGAAACCGTTCCAGATCCCCCTGTGTTGTGATCTTATAATTCTTCTCATCCCCCGGTATCATAGCAATCTTCATTCCTGCCAGAATTGCCGGTTCAGACGAGCCATTGATTGTGTAGATATCATCAGGGAGTAACGCTTTGCACGCCTCATAATATGGTGTGAATCGAAAGACTTCCGGTGCCTGTCCGGCAAATAATTCCTCTCTGCGAAGCGTACCGGAGATTATCTTTCCATCCGCACTTTGATAGATGGTATCCTTCATCGGAAGTACCGGCATTACACCATCGTTTTCAGGTAATGCAGCAAAGCAATCCCGTATCATCTGTACCGTCAGATTTGGGCGCGCAGCATCACAGATCATAACATTAACCTCTTCGGACACTATGCGTCCTGTTCTTATATCCTCTTCAATATCTTCCAACGCATGCATGATAGACAGTTGCCGGTTGTCACCCGGCTCGGAATATCCTATGAATATTTCTTTCCAGGTCGAAGCTGTCAGATGTTTTCGGACATCTGCTTCGATATCGTCCTCCCACATATCTGCACAGACTATCCGTATTCCATCGATCTCCGGCGCCTGCACACAGGTTGAAAGCACATATGTCAGAATCATCTTATCATTTACTTGTATATACTGCTTCGGGATATCCGCGCCAAGTCTGGTTCCGGTTCCTCCTGCTAATATAATTGCAATGTTCATGTCTCTATCCAATCTCCCGTATCTCACGCAGGATATCGCCATATGGGCGGTTCTTCCCGAACAGAACCGTCGTACCCAGTACGAACCCATCGACGCCCTTCGGCGCAAATTCCTTAATTTTATCCTTGCCACAGGCACCATCCCAGTAGACCTTGATGCCCATTTCCTCTTTCATAGATACCAGACGTTCTACTTTCTCACCGACATAAGGCAGGTACATCTGTCCGGCATTCCCCGGATTCACGGTCATGACAAGCACCTTGTCCACGATATGTAACATCTCATATACCGTCTCGATACTCGTGCCTGGATTTATCGCAATTCCCGGTATCATACCCGCATCTATAATCTTCTGCAGTGTCGTAGACGGATGATACTCTGCCTCCGGATGGATGTACACAGTATCGCCCTTCCTCAGGCGGTTCAGGAACATCTGGATATTGTTGTTCGGATGTTCAATCATCAGATGAACATCCAGCGGTGTTGTCGTTGCCGATGCGATATATGCCATATCATAGAGCGACATCGCGAAATTCCCTACATATCGTCCGTCCATGATGTCGATATGGAAGGAATCAATTCCCGCCGCATCCAGTTCCTTCACTTCTTTCTCCAGGTTTCCGAAATTTGCACACATCATGGATGCATTCAATTCAAACATAATACATAACCCCTTTCTCGCTTGTTCCCCAAACCACTTCTACCTATACATCTACATTCTCTATCATAACCGGTTTCTTAAGTACTTCACATTTATGCGCCAGGCTATCGGAATCTCCGTAATATGCATCACACACATGGATTGCAAGCTCACTATCCTGTGTATTATCGTAGATCCCCCATGTCTGTTCCTGATAATTTCGGACAATCGACCGATATTCTTCGATTCGCTCCGGACATGCCTTCTCGACCGCCTGCCCGAAGAGCGGATGCGGTCTCCATAATAGTACCACATCTTCCTTGCTTTCTTCAAATATTTTCAAGCTTCTTCGAATCTTATCAATCGTTGCACCGCCATGCTGCATCAATGTTGCCACATTCGTGCCATACAGGATAATCTTCTTCCTGCTGCCATCTGCACGACAGATCATGTTCTTCCAGTTCGATGGCATATTCCGCAGATATTCTTCCCGTTCCTGCTCCCGCTCATATCGTTCGGCATCATCAAGCGGGGAGCCATCTCCGCGAATTTTAGTCTCCCAGATCCCCCGTGTATCTTCCCCTGCGAACTCTGTCAGATAATCAATATACGCCTGCCGCATCGCCCCTGACTGTACGATCGTCATGTCTGCATGCACAACACCCGGCATACGACAGTAATAATCCATCACCTTCCGTGCCTTCTGATTCTCTTCACTTGGCACATCCACCTTGAACCACGGGATATAGATCAGCTTGTCTGTATAATTCTTGATCACAGAAGAATAATACTGCGGAGCCACGGAAGTCGTGTAGTTATAGCTATCATACGGACTCTGTATGAAGATGATATCCGGATGCACCTTCTCGATATCATAGGTCTGATAATCCTGCACATCAAGATAGTCCGAATATTGATCGCCCTCATAATACGATTCCTTTATCGCACCCTGCGCATCCCGAAGATAATACGGAATCGGAAGCACCATCACTTCCGTCCCCACTTCCTCTTTTTCTCTCCGCCATACACTGTCAAACGCCTTCCAGTTGGATGCTTTGTATGTCAGGAACAACACACGCTTCTTCGGTACACATCGCTCCACACATTCTTTGAACCCATCTGCGATTTCTGTCAATACACCTGCCAGATCATCCACATCAATTCCAACACCCTGTTCCACGGCCTGACCTGTCAATTCGCCTATCTGATATAGCAATTCACAATACTGCTCCAGAAGCTTTACAGGTTCTGTCCCTTCGCCCAATCGTTCTTCCAACAGATTACCTATCTGGACAGCGCTTTCCTGGCAGACTGACAGAAGCTGTACCGCTTCTGTATATTGTCTCCCCGCAACTACTTTCAGAAGCATGTTATGAGCCTCTTCCATAAGGCCTGCGAGCTGTATCGCTGCCTCATACGGCTTCTCCTTCTTCTGTCTGTGACTTAGATCTAAATCATCCTTGGAGAAATGATACTCAAACGGATATGGCGATACCAGTGCTTTCAAATGCTCTTCCTGCCCTGTAAAGAACGGATAATCGTGTACACCCCCGCTTTTTACAATCTTCATATAATCCCCATATTCAATCTGCAGCACACCATCGTATGCCGCCGGTGCCGGAATCTTCGTAGTCTCGAATGGCACCATAACTGTCGTATCAAAATATTCTGCCGGGTATAGGTGATTATCGAAGTATACCCAATATGGCATGAGCGCTACATGGCTGCCACCCTTGCTTGCATACAGGGAAAATACTTTCTCTCCTGCCTGAAACAGTTGCTGCCTGATACACTGTGTATAATCAAATTCTACTAAGCAGAGTTCTTCTATCTGCTTCAAAACATCTTCATACTCTCCTATATTACTGTTGTCTTCCTTTATTTCATCCCCTGCTGCCATGATCAAAGTTGCTAAAGCTTTCCGTTCTTTCTCTTCTTCCTCATCCTCTGCTATATAATCAAGCACAAATATATCAATACCGGTTGCATATGGGCAGTCATGATATTTCTCTAGATAATTCGAGTCGAAATTCAGACGATGTCCATTCGTCACGCGCGTCATATATTCGAGATACAGTTCCTCTTTATGCATATTCAATACAACAAAACTCTTCGGAAGCTCCTGTTCTGCCACCTGATTGAACTTGATATAATCCGGACGAAGCATGCAGATATCCATATCGTCGTCCCAAGGAATATACCCTCCGTGCCGGACTGCGCCAAGCAGCGTGCCACAGTCTGCAAACCAACGGATATTGTGTTTCTTGCAGACTTTGTCAATCTCTTCGAGCACCTCGAGCTGCGCTGCCCATGCACGCTTCATGGCTCCCGTAATATAGAATCCTTCCCGGATTTCATCTTCAAAATATGTATGTGGAAACTGCATATAATTCCTCCTGAAACAAAACAAGCTGGCCCATATAGAGCCAGCCGTATTTTGTCAATAATATTTCAATTACTGAAGTAATGAGAGTACGCCCTGTGTAGACTGATTTGACTGAGCCAGCATAGACTGAGCTGCCTGCTGAAGAATGTTGTTCTTCGTGTAGTTTGTCATCTCAGTAGCCATATCTGTATCACGAATCTGTGATTCAGCTGCTGTCAGGTTCTCAGAGTAGTTCTCCAGATTGTTGATCGTGTAGTTCAGACGGTTCTGAATAGCACCCAGTTTAGAACGAGCTGTAGATACATCCTTGATAGCCTTTGAAATAGCTGTCATTGCGGATGCTGCAACCTTGTGTGAAGATACTTTAAGAGCATTTACACCGATGCTTGTAGCTGTCATAGAGCTGATTGTGATCGACATGTTCTCACCTGCAACTGCACCTACCTGAAGCTGCTTGTCCTTGAAAGAACCTGTCAGAAGCTTTGTACCGTTGAACGCCGCCTTCTTAGCAATAGAATTAATCTCATCTCTAAGCTGTGTCATCTCATCATCGATAGCCTGACGATCATCAGAAGCATTTACATCATTGGCTGCCTTTGTAGCAAGCTCACCCATACGCTGAAGGATGCTGTGGATCTCGTTCATGTTACCTTCTGCTGTCTGAATCAGGGAAACACCGTCCTCAGAGTTCTTAACAGCCTGATTGATACCACGAATCTGATTTCTCATCTTCTCACTGATGGAAAGACCTGCTGCATCGTCTGCTGCTCTGTTAACCTGGTATCCGGAAGACAACTTCTCAGTTGACTTAGATACTGCCTTAACATTCTGTCCCAACATTCTGTTTGTGTTTGCTGCCTGCAAATTGTGCTGTACTACCATAATAATTCCTCCTTGAATTTATTCCCGCGTCCTTGCGAGAAGTACTAGGGCACCGCCCCGTGTATAGTATGTATGTTAGAACCCGCTTGGGTAATAACCTTGTTCACAGGAACTTGTTTGTTCCTTACACCTTATATATCGGACAAGGATTCATATCCTTAACCCTCTTTTTATTATTTTTATAAAAATTATTTTTTCTGATCATAAAGCAGGGAATCATTCACCATGCCATTCGCCATCGATTTATAATACTTGTTCGCAACCGTCTTCGACTGCTTGACCTGACGCACGCCCTGAAACTTCATAGCAAAGACCTGTTCCATCGCCGCACGGTTCCGTTCCTCGACTGCCTCAATCTGCATTCCCAGATCTACACACTGACGGATCAGATTCTGGATTGCCTGCAATTCTTCCCGGTAGCGCATTGGATCCGCCTGTATCTCCTGCTTCACACGGTCATATACAGAAGAAAATCCTTTATCTCCTTCATTGATATTACCAATCAGTATCTCCTTTTGGTCTACCAGCTCAGCGAACGCATCTTCCCGGAACTTCTCTTCCGCGGCAAGCTCTGCTTGTTTATTTGTAAGCGCGAGTATCTCCTCTAGATACCGCCTCTTGCGTTCTAGAGACTCCCGCAGAATCTTCACATAAGTTCCGATCTGATCCATGTCTGCCTCCTAACTCAAAGTAAGCTGCGGTCCCCGCGCACGTTTCATAACTTCCTTCCAGATATCACGCATATCGCGCAGCTCTCCGAGCGCACGGTTTAAGATGTCCATATCTTTTTTCATATTCGCCTCGGTCAGAAGTGCAAAGATATAGTCATACATCCGCTTGAAGTCCTCAGCAACCGGATATTTCATATCCAACGTTGAGGTAAGCTCTACTATAATATTCCGGCACTTCTGGATATTCGTATTCGTCTTCTCATAATCCTTCTTCTCCAGTGCTGTCACTGCAATATTGCAGAATTTCACAGCACCTTCATAAAGCATCAAAGTAAGATCCGCCTGTGTTGCTGTCTCGACTTTTCTTGTTTCATACGCTTTTGCCGCCATATTATATGCCATGTTCTACCCCTCCGAATAACCGACGTCCCCGGCTCATATACGCAGAGACGTCATGTCTTTTATCTATCCTGTTTCTAAAATATAGTTATATTTCTATCTGCCGCTGTCTTTAAACTGTAGTCCATCAGCTTCCGAATAAAGACGAAAGATATGACTGCTGGCTCTGCATCTTCGCCATCGCAGCTTCCATCTTGGAGAACTGATTGTAATACTTATCCTCTAAATTCTGCAGCTTCTCTTCCCACTTGTCAATCTCATCATCATAATCGTCGATTTCACTGTCAAGTGTCTTGTCGTTGTAGAAGGTCTGTGTACTCCGGACACCCTCGATTCGCGTCATAGATTTTCTGAGATAATCATACATCTGTGTTCCAACGCCTTTATTGTCTGTCGTTCCACCGATAATCTGGCTGACTAAGTTGTCATTTCCTTCAAGTGCCGCGCGAAGCTTGTTTTCCTGTGACGCATAATTTTCATCATCTTCGTCACCCAGAATGTGCAATTTACCATTCTCCGTATAATCACCTGTCACGATACCGATCGATGCAAGCGACATCGTCTTTGTGCTACCGTCTGCAAGTGTCACCTGTACACCCTTGTTCAGCATGGTACGCATGTCAGAAAGCAATGTCTGCAATGTAGAATCCCGGCGCAGCAATCCCTGCTTTGCCTTCTCTTCCCACTTCTCGATCTGCGTGTCGGACAGCTTGCTTCTCTCATCCTCTGTTAAGGCATCATACCCGGCATCCTTCTCACTATAGTATTTGTTCATCTCATCGATCAGCTCATTGTAAGCCTTCACGAATTTCTTGACGTTATTATAAGCAGCATCTGTATCTGCAGATACTTCGACATTCACATCTGCATCGGTCTTTGCCTTTGCCGTAATCGTCATGCCGTTGATGGTCATCGTGTTGCTGTCGCCCGTGTATTTGACGCCATTATAATAGATGATGGCATCTCTTGCATCCACCTTCTTAGAACCACTGCCAAGTCCCAGTGCCTCCAATGCACTCGCATCACTCGATGTGATATTGAAATCATTGGCAGCACCGGTCTTCGATGCATTGACATAGAATCTTCCCTGTGCGGCATCAAAGCTTGCAGAGACACCCATCTTGGAGATAGCTGTCGTGAAATCATTGATCGTTGATTTGTCATCCACAACAAAATCCTTGCCATTGACTGAAAATGTGGTTCCAACCTTAATTCCAAGATCCGCTAATTTCGTGGTTCCAGAGATATCTGCGCTTGTAAAGTTATTTGCCACCTTTGCGGTAAACGCAGTGCTCACGGTATTTCCGGCTGCCGCATCCTTGTCGTAACCGACTGTACCGTCGATGCCAAGTGCATCTGCCTTCACAGTATAAGTTGTTCCGCTCTTGCTGCCATCATCTGCAGTTTTCGCGGTCGTGTTCGTGAATGTCAGCGTTCCGTCCTTGATGCTTGCAGACAAGCCTTTGAAGTTCTCTTCCTTCGCAAGCTTCTCGTTCAATTCGGAAAGAGTTGCAACGCCATCTGCTCCGGTTCCGCCAAGCTCATATTCCAGCGTTTTGGTTCCATCGGAGATGGAAATCTTCTGTCCTGCCAGATTCAGATTCTGTCCGGATGCATCTGTCATATCCGCAAACTTTGTAGCAAGTCCTGCGTCGTTGTATCTGGTATAGGAATTCCCTTTTATCTTGATATTGTCACCCGTCAGATATGCAGAAGATGCTGTCTGCTCTACGGATACCGAATGTGTACCGTTTGTAGCACCCGTACCTGCCTTGACCGTTACCTTGGTCTCATCACTGACAACTGCCTTCTTTGTATTGTAATTGCTGACAGTCTTAAACGCAGAAAGCTGTGTCTTATAGAAGTTATAAATCTTCGTATTGAGTCCGCTCCAGATCTCCTTCTTCCACTCGACGTCCTGCTTTTTTTGTTTGATTTTATTTACTTTTTCAGAGCTGGCACTGACCAGTTCTTTTACCATGCTCTCGGTATCCAAACCGGACGCGAGACCTGTCATACGCATTGCCATATTGATTCCTCCTGTTCAGATATCTGTTTATCTTCTCTCATCAACCAGAAGTCCTGCCATCTCCCATGCCTTTGCAAGCATATCGAGTGTCTTCTCCGGCGGAATCTCACGGATTACTTCATCGGTGTCACTATCTGTAACGGTAATCGAAATCCGGTTTGTATCCTCATGATACTTGAAGCTAAGCTGGGTGTGATGAAGCGGACTTGCCTGCTTTACAGTCTTGTTCAGATCATCGACCGCTGCCTTGATCTTGTCCGGTGCAACTTCCTTATCAGTCTGTACCGCACCACGATCCTGCTGCTGTCCGGACTGGTTATTATTTTTGTTGCTGCCTTTTCCGCCAACCGGTGGTAAGCTTGCAGCCTGTACCTGCTGCTGTCCGGCAGTACTGCCTGTGTTTACATCCACCGTCTCCGATTGCGGACGTGTCACTCTTGTCTGTGAACTTACATTTAAGGCTCCTACGCCTCCGATTCCATCCATTCCCATAATCTATACGCCTCCTTGCGTGAACCTTGTATGCCTTCCATCCATGAACGGCATACGCCTATAGTTTCCTACTAGTTGTATCGTCAACTAATCACTCATACTTTACCACTTTATAAGAGTTTTTTCAAACTTTCTACGTCGAGATTCGCCACAGCTTCGCGGTTTTCTTCCTGAATCTGTGCGTAGATTTCCTTGCGGTAGACAGGCACGCTCTTCGGTGCGGAGATACCGATCTTGACCTGATCGCCCTTCGCCTCGAGCACAGTGATCTCAATGTTATTGCCTATCACGATGGATTCGCCTTGTTTTCTGGATAGTGCTAACATATTACTCACCTGCCTTTTCTTTCATCTTCTGGATTGCCTCGTAGGCATTGAATTTCACCTTGTAATCTTCGTTCTCCACGATCACCTGGATGGCTTTTCTGCCCTCTGTGTTGATGATGATCGGTGCCTTCAGATTCGCTGTCATCTTCGTTAAGTCCGAAGGAATCGACAATGTGACAAACATCAGAATATCCGCATCTGCAGGATCACCGATGTTCTTCATCAGCTCGTCCTCCACGATCGGACCGTAATCATCAATCAGTTCAGATGGATGGATGATCGGAAGTGCCAATGCAGGCTCCTCCATGGACTGCAACCAGCTGATCTTCGAACGCTCCTCACGGTCGCTGTCATAAATAATCGCAAATTTCTTTAAATTTTCAAAACCGATCAATCCCATCGGGAACTCCAGAATCTTGTCCTCCGCGATGTCGACTGTTCCAAATAATCTTGTCTCTGCTACCATACTTTATCCCTCCTCAAAATTTAGAAATTGTACAAACAATTTCTAAAATATCTTTTTCTATAGATAATCAATCAGCGATGCTCTGACCAGATTGCTTGTCGCCGCAAGTGCTGCCTCATATACGACATTGGCCTCCTTGAAGTTCAGTGCTGCCTCTTCCGTGCTCACATCCTCATTTTCAGACTTCAATTCCTTGAATGTGCTGTACTGTTCTGTCACGCGAGTTCTGATCATGTCAAGCTTTGTCATACGGCTTCCGACATCGGACTGGATTGCAGATACCTGATCCATATAGCCCTGGAAGTTCGTGATATTCTTCGCAAATGTCTTCTGCATCGTCTCTTTCTTGATTGCGATTTCAACGTTGATATCTTCCAGCATGGCGTTAATCTGCTTTACCGCATCATCATTCGATGCATACTGGTTGTCCTCCAGCATACTCTTTAACTTCTTCTCTGTCTTTTCCGCTGCATCTAACTCCTGCAGCGTATAGATCAGATCGTTGATGTTGTTGCTCATATCATCGTTGATAATATTTTTGCCTTCCGTATTGACCTGAATACTCTGGCTGAAATTCACTTCATAATAAATCGACTGTGTCCGGTCATAGGTATCATAATCTACAGTCTTAATGCTGCCATCCGACTGCTCGGTGTACTGCGTACAGTCAAAATAATGCTCCGGGCGGAGGTCGCCTGCTTCAAATTTATTTTTCGCGTAGTCAACTACGATATCATCTGCCTGCTTGAGTGTGTTATACACGTTCTCACCGAAGATAATCTCGCCGGTCTCCTCGATGATGTTGATTTCATCCGGTCCAACCTGATAATACGTATCTGCATCCGCCGTTGTCTTCACCGTCTGGGTAAATCCACTCAGATCGATCGTGTTACCATTTGCGTCCAGTGCTTTCAGGGAAAGTGCTGCATTGCCCTGACTATCCTTACTTGAAATGCCCTCATATGCCAGATTCAGGCGATAGACCTGTTCCTTGTCCGGCTTTACATAGGTACTTGTGCCTGCCAGAATCCCATCTACATCTTCATTGTTCACGCCGTTTAATACGACCGTTTTCATATCCAGATCATCCGCATTCAGATGCTGTGTGATCTTATAAGAATATTTCTTGATATCCTCTGTCTCGTTAAATGCCAGAGAACGATCCGTCTTATAGCCAGAGAAAATATAACGTCCAGCGTAGGTTGAATTTCCCTCACTGTTGATCATATCCTGCATCTCTTTTAACACATCAATGATCGCGCTTCGGTCGGAGGTATAGAACGAATCCGTCGAGCCCTGTGTACAATAGCTCTGGATATCTTCGAGTCGTGAAGTGATGTTGTCCAGAGAGGTTGTCGTAATCTTCAGCCACGACTCTGCATCACCGATATTCTTATCCTTGTACTGTTCCAGCTGCGTTACCATCGTACGAAGCTTTAAAGCACGCACAGCAACAACCGGATCTTCGGATGCCTTTGTAATTTTCTTTCCCGTCTCCATCTGCGTTGTGCGGTTGTCCACATTTGCCATCGTCTTCTGCATATTCCGCAGAGAGTTATTGGAGATCATCTGATTTGTAATTCTCATATTCCTACCTCCAAGGCGTCAGCCTTATACACCAGTCTCGTTAATCAGTTTGTCATATACTTCATTCAATACAGATATTACCTTAGATGCCAGCCGGTACAGTTCCTGGAACTTCGTCAGATTCGAACCTTCCTCGTTCTTATCGACACCGGAAATAGATGCTCTCTGGTTATCAATCGTGTATCGGATATCATCCTGATTTGCTGCAAATACCTCATTTTTCTTTGTATCGACCGCCATGTTTGTTGTGATTGCCTGCAGGAAATGTGAGACATTACCCTGCTGGAACATCGATGTATCCGTCAGTCCAGCCATCATCTTTTCTAAGATGCCCCTTGCCTCTATGTTGCCCTGATCGATATCTTCCTTGTAAGACACAACAATCTTCTTCGGATCGGTCTTCCACTGCTGGTTCAGCTCCCAGTTCAGTCCGTTCAGACGGTAATAGCTGTCGTCGCCGGAAGAAATCGTTCCAGTTCCCTGCATGCTGCCCTTCAATACGAAATCGTGTCCATCCGGTGCCTGTGCGGTAAATGCATCAAGTCCCGGATTTCCATCGGCATCGGCACCCGCGCCTGTCAGGTCGTTCATGTACTTGGAGAATACACGCACCAGCTCGTTTAACTTTGCCTGATAATACGGAATACCCTTTGTCATATTTTTGACGCCAATCTGTGCCTGACGTCCGTCGATACCTGTCGGGAAGATAGCTGTTACTTCCGCATTCTTCTCATCAATCATCGTCATATTTTTAAATGTAAAGTTATTCAGCTTTCCGGCTGCATCATACTCGGCCGTCCAGCCGTCGTACAGATAATCTTTACCGTTCAGGGTAATTGTTCCCTCGCTTGGAATGTTCAGATCTTTCATGGCAACACTCTCTGCAAGCGATACTGTCACTTCCGGTGGATTGTCCGATACAGCAGTTGTTTTTCCGGAAAATACCTCACCATTGTTGCCGTCACGGATGTTGAACAGACCTGCGATTCTTCCGGTTGTATTCGCCGTATTGAAGAATTCTCCCGCAGTATCATCCGCGTTCTTCCAATAAATATCAACCAGACCATCCTGATCGTTCTGGTTCACCTTCTGCTCCCGTGGAACTATGGTCAGTTCATTGTAACCAAGCTCATCGACCAGGATTTCACCATTAATACGGATCGTCAGAGTCTTGGCATTTGCTTCGACCTGATCATTTCCCACACCATACATGATGCTTCGCTCGTCCACATCAACATTGATATATTCGGATAATGTGTCGATACATACGCCCCGCTTATCACGCAGGTCGTTTGCATTTCCACCCTTTAATTCGACTGTGATAATCTCCTGTGTCAACTCGTAGATCTGCTTTGCAAGCGAGTTCACTTCGCTGACTGCAAGTTCAACCTCATCGTTGATCGTCTTCTGCGTCGATTGGAAATTGCTTGCAAGCTCATTCACCATGTCTGTGAAAGAATCTGCCGTAAGCGCAAAGGAGATTCGCGTTGTATAATCGGCTGGCTTTGTCGAGAGATCCTGCATGGCATCGGACATCTCTGCCATCCATTTTGTATAGCCTGCCTCGGAAGTCATTTCGTTCATATACGTCTGTAACTGTTCGAGATTGGCATGCTGTGAATTGTACTGACTGTACTTGGAATTTGCAGACCAGTATTTCGTGTCGTAATATGCATTTCTCTGACGTTCTACGGCTGAAGCGGTAATACCGGTTCCCATCATACCATACGTCTTGTTCAGGCGTAAGGCGTCCGATGCGGAAGCCTGCACGTTCTGTCTGGAATATCCTTTTGTATCCGCATTGGATATATTGTGCGCGGTTGTATTCAGCGCCGTCTGGAAATATGTCAGTCCCGAAAGACCTGTATTGAGTCCTAAAAATGTAGATGGCATCGCTTCCACTCCTTCTTTGTCAATTGCGAATTATCGTTTCTTTTATGCACCCAGCTTCTCGATCAGATAAGCAATCATCTCGGATACGGTGTTGATGTATCGGGAGGACGCATTATATGCATGCTGGAATTTGATCATGCTGGATAACTCCTCATCAGAGGATACGCCAAGCAGCTGCTGTCTCGTATTCTCGGCGTCGGACACTGCCTGCTGTCCGGTTTCCATCATGGATTTGTATGTGTAACCACGGTCTGACAGATCATCCATCATACCGCTGTAATAATCTTTGTAATTGCACTGCACCAGAGAATTCGGACTGACCGTTGCGAACTTATCGTTCCACCGTGCCAGCAACTCATCTGCGATCGTCTGTGCCTCCTCACCCGATACACGGGAGAGTGGAAGCAGGGACGGATTCTGTAACAGCTTCTCGTTCACCTTCAGGTTTCCGATCGTATAAAGCGAATAGAAATCGTCCGGATTTTCTTCGTTATATACCTTGAACGTCTGTGTCGTTCCATCTGCCAACGTCAGTGTACGCTCCGTGTACCGCTCCACGCTGTTTCGCGTAAACAACTCGGTGCCCGGATACTCATTACCTGAACCCATGCCGATACCTGCAGTATCCTCGTCCAACACCTTTACGGTAGAACCATCTGCCAGCGTCACGGTTTTGTTCGGACACAACGTATCGTTGATCTGTGTCACCATCGCATGAATCAGCACATCAAACTGTGCCTCCAGATTCGTAATCGTGTATGGTTCCACATACGTATTAAAATATTCCAGATCTTTTACATAATCTTTGACGTCCTGCTCGTACTGCGCCATCGCCGTCTGATAATCCGCATTGTTAGCAAAATCTTTCTCCAGCGGTTTCGTCGGCTTTGTCGGTACGTCCGTGTAGTTACTGATAAAATAGCCCCGCGACATCATAAGACCATTCAGAGAACCGATATCACTGTTACTGTCCGCGGTCGGTACCCGGTTTATATTAAACAAAGGATCGCCATCCTGCTCCCATACCGGCATCAGGAAATCCGTCGAAGAACCTGTGAATCCATAATTCTGCTGATATTTCTCATTCTCACACACCTTCTGTGTCGTCAGTGTGTAGGTTCTTCCAAGCGTAACCAGTGTATGTCCTTCCAGATACACCTCTACCGTACCGTCTTCGTTGTTTACAACTTCGGTATTCACAATAGAAGAAAGCTTATCAAGTGCCTGATTCCGCTTGTCCTTTAAGTCATTTGCTTTTTCCACATTTCCTGCCTCAACCGCACGGATCTGCTGGTTGAGTTCATAGATGGTAGATGCAAGATCATTGACTGTCTTGACTTGATCCTTGATCTCCGTGTTCAGATTCCGCTGATACTCGATCAGACTGGAACGTATCGTCTGCACACGATCGATCAGGGTGAGTGCATTGGAGATAAAGGAGCTCCGCGTTACGATACTGTTCGACTCCTTCTGCAGCTCCTGCATGGATGTCCACATATCGTTTAACGTCGTGTTAAAATCCTTACCCTCTAACTCACCGAAATAATTCTCTATCTCTGAGACGGTTTCATACTGCGCCTTGTAGTAGCTCATACGCCCGCTCTCTGTGCGGTAGGTATCATCTGCAAACTGGTCGCGCACCTGTCGGATCTGCGCCGTTACAACTCCCATACCTACGTTATTGATATAATATGAGTCCGTTGCGACTCTGTTATATGACTGGTCTGTCAGGAGTACCTGCTGTCTGGTATAGCCCTCAGTCTGTGTATTTATTAAATTATGTGCGGTTGCATTTAACGCATATTGACTTGTCTGAAGTCCTGTTACGCCAACGGACAACCGTCCCATCGTTCCTGCCATACGTTTACTCCCTTATTCCCGTTAATTCTGTACATCAAATCTGCCCGGTACATCGGCACCGCCTGCATATGCAGCGTTGCTCTTGAACATCTCTTTCGAATACTCTGCCGTCTCCGGCGCCCGGTTTAAATTCTGCATCAGATTGATGTTATACTCGATCATTTCAAGTGCATCCTGAATCAGATTCTGATTATGTCCGTTTACTTCCCGCACCTTCCGTGCAAGCTTCGCCAGCTTCTCGTTGATCGCAAGCAGCGGATCATGGAATTCCGGCTGTCCTTCCAGAAATGTAACAACGTCCATCACCTTGACATCATCTGGTCGTTTGCCTAAGATATTCGCTACATTTGTCATTGTCTCGCGCCGTCTGTGTTCCACGCTTGCAAGCGCATCTGCCAGACGCTGCTCCTTCTCGGTTGTCTCAGACAGACGGTCAAGATTGTTCGATACAATCGCACCCGTCTTCTCCATCGACACCTGCAGAAGCTGCTCATACAATGCATACTCATCATTCAATTCCGTAATCAGATTCTCAATTATACTTGCCATGTCGCATCCTCTTTTAGATATTTGTCTTGCTGTAACTGTCCAGTAATTTCTGTGCGAAATCATCCACGCTCACATCATATGTGCCGTTGTCAATCCGGCGCTTCAGATCCTGAATCTTGGACTCTCTGACATCTGGTGTATTGCCCAGTGCTGTCTTTGCTGTCTGCATATCTTTTCCCATGCTTGAGAAAGATACCTGATCCAAAAAGCTTCCTGATCCGGTTGTTCCAGAAGTCTTCGTCTTCTTGGTGCCTGTGTTGCCATAGATCTGACTGATCATATTATAGGTTCCTATTCTCATTGCTTCTCCCTCCTTTTTCTTATCTTTCGCAAGCCGCAGTCTCCTGCAATTACGATTCTTCAATATGAATATCGGAAGTTTTCCCTGTATCATAACCCTTTTTATGTAAAAAAAGACACATGCACCAGCATTTGTGCATATGTCTCTTCTCTGTTTTATGTATTTTATACAGAAGCAATCCCTGCCTGCTTTTCATCCACTGGATTAGTCAAGAAATCGCATCTTACCAGCGGAACTCTTCCGAACCGCCTGCTGGCGTTCCCGCTTGTAAGCGTTTGTCATCGCATCTGCCAGTCCGCCTGCACACTCCTTACAGAATCTTCCGCTGTGGATCATCTTGCCGCAGCGCTCACATTCCAGACCAACCAGAGAATCATCGGTAAAGGATAAACGTTCCTCGCGCACCCAGTATTTGATCTGCTTGATCGTAACATCACACGCTTCCGCTACCTGATTGATATTCTCGCGTGGATTCTCCTCGATATATTTCTTTACTTTCTGAAACTTCTCTTCCAGCTTTTCTTTACATGCAGGGCACAGCTTTTCGCCCGCAATATAATTAAATAACTTCTTACAGTTTCTGCAATTCATCAGTTCCATGATTTGTTCCTCCCTCTATCTATTCTGACACAATCTCTATATCACTTTCATCTTCCGGTTCCGATTGCTACACTTGTATAATAAACATCCGGGATTCCCGCCGCATGCAGACTCTTCGTACATGCCTCGATCGTAGCCCCCGTCGTGTAAATATCATCGACCAACAATACTTTCTTATAGCTTACACTTTTTTCTATACATTGAAAAGCCTTTTTTAAATTTTGCTCGCGGTGCTCCGGGTCCAGACTTTTCTGCGGTTCTGTATTTACCACACGCGCAAGCAGCTCCCGTTCAACCGGTATATCCAGTTTCTTTCCAAGTGCATCTGCCAGAAGCTCCGCCTGATTGTAACCACGCTTCTCCAGCTTGCGCTTATGGATTGGGATCGGAATCAGCGCATCAATCCCCAGACTCTGCAATGTGAGTCCATGCCGTTTCACGATCTGTCCTGCATAGAATGCTGCATAATCACGCTGATTGTGATACTTGAACCGCGCCAGACTCTCATCAAGTGGATACTGGTATTTCATCGCCGGAAAGCCCTGTATATATGTCCGTGTATGCCGCGTACAATCCTCACACAGCTCCGCTTCCTCATCAGTGATCTCGCACCCACACCGCATGCAAACTGGCTGTGCCGGATAATCAATCATCGGTCTGCACTCGTCACACACCTGTCCAGCCTGTCTCCCTGTCACATCGCCACAAAGCGGACAGGTCGGCGGATATATCCAATTCACAAGTTTATTCCATACTCTCATTTAACTCCTCTAACCGAAGTGCCAGCGACGTGTACCGCTTCTGCTCCTCGGAATTATCAACCATCTGGTTTACCAGATTCACATCACCGACGATAATAACCAGCTGTCTCGCACGCGTGATTGCTGTGTAAATCAGATTCCGGTTCATCAGTTTCCGGTTTCCGCCAAGCAGCGGAATGATAACTGCCGGATACTCACTACCCTGTGATTTATGAATCGTCACGGCAAATGCATGCTCGATCTGATCCAGCTCTTTATAGTTATAAACACTCTCTCGTCCGTCGTCAAACAGGATTGTCAGCTCCTCATCGTAATCACTGATATCGGTAATCACGCCCATATCTCCGTTAAATACACCGACTCCTTCATCCAGCACATAGCCTCTGCCGGTACCTGTCTTGGAAACACCGTAAATCTTCCACTCCTGCTGGTAATTATTCTTGATCTGCATGACCTTGTCGCCCTTTCGGAAGGTCACATCGCCACGCACATGCTCGGGCTTGTCCTTCGCCTTCGGATTCAGACGGTTTTGCAGCTTCTGGTTCATATTCTCCACGCCGACTTCGTATTTCCGCATCGGACACAGGATCTGGATTTCCTGCGGTGAAAATCCATAGTAATTCGGCAGATTCTTCATCGTGAGTGTCTGTACTTCCTCGATGATCTGCGATGCTGTCCGCTGTGGGATAAAGAAGAAGTCCTTGCTCTTGTTCGTCAGGATCAGATGCTCGCCACGCTGGATCTTATGCGCATTAAATACGATGTCGCTGCCATCCTCCTGCCGGAAGATCTTGTTCAGCGTCGTAACCGGGAAGCAGCCCGAATTGATAATATCCTTCAGCACATTTCCGGCACCCACGGAAGGAAGCTGGTTTACATCCCCGACGAAGATCAGTCTCGTTCCATATGGAACCGCCTGCACGAGTGAATAAAAGATATACGCATCAACCATCGACATCTCATCCACGATGATCGCATCACATTCGAGTGGATTGTCTGCATTTCGTGAAAAATGCATGCCGTGATCGTCCTGATTTTTGCTGTCCTCATCCATCGCACCGCTGATTTCCAGCAGACGATGAATCGTCTGTGCCGGCCATCCGGTCGACTCGGTCATACGCTTCGCTGCACGCCCGGTCGGTGCACAAAGCTTGATCTCCATACCTTTCTTGGAGAAATATTTGATAATAACATTGATGATCGTCGTTTTTCCGGTTCCGGGACCACCGGTAATAACTGCCACCCCGGCTTCGATCGCCGATTTTACAGCTGCCCGCTGCAGCTCATCCAATGTCAGTTTTTCTTCTTTTTCAATCTTCTGAATTTCTCGTTCCAGCTCGTCCTGTTCCATATCATAGCGAAGCTGCAGATCGGTAAGCAGTCTTGCAGAATTCAGCTCCACATAATAATTCGATGCCAGATAGACGACATCTTCTTCATCGATCTGCTTGATCATGATCTTGCCTGCGATCAGCAGCTCCATCAACTGCTGTTCAAACAGGGAAACCGTCTGTTCGTACGCCGATTCCGCACTTGTCGCGTCTGCGTATTCTGCATAGCCAAGTGCTGACTGTCCATAGATGCCCTCGACATCCGTCGCCGTGTCACGCGTCAGTTCCACACAGCGACGCAGCAAAAGCTGTTTCGGCAGGTACATATGCCCTTCGCCGCCTGCCATATTCAGCACATACAGCACAGCCGACCGCAAACGGAATTCAGAATCCTGTGCAATTCCCATGCGCTTTGCGATATCATCCGCGATCCGGAATCCGATACCGGAAATATCCTCCGCCAACTTATATGGATTGCCGCGCAGGATATCATAAACTTTATTTCCATATGTATTGAAGATGCGAATTGCCAGATTCACCGAAATTCCATACTGTGCCAGAAAAATGGCAACCTCCTGAAATTCCTTCTTCTCCATGTACGAAGTCGCAATCGCCTGTGCCTTTCGCTCGGAAATTCCGCTGATCTCCGCAAGACGTTCTGGTTCCTCCTCGATGATCCGAAGGGTGTCATCCTTGAATTTCTTGACGATCTTCTTCGCCAAAACGGCGCCAATGCCCTTGATGATACCAGAGCCTAAATACCGCTCGATTCCAAGTGTATCCTTCGGCATCTGAATCTCGCAGGAGGAGAATTTGAACTGAATATCATACTGCGGATGATTCACGTATTCTCCCTCTGCAATCACATAGAGACCTTCACCGGCACCCGGCAGGGTGCCAACGAAGATCTCTTCACCTTCTTCGCCTTCCACGGACATCACACAATAGCCCGTTTCGTCGCTTTTATATACGATTTTTTCTATGTAGCCTTCTCTAATCATGTCATGATCCTATTTGTATTTTATGCATTTTGTGTCTGCGTAGTTGCCGCAGCCTGTTCCTGCTCATGCAGTTCCTCCGGCGTGATTGCCGCGTTCTGTTTCTTCATGGATTCGTATAACTGCTGTGCCAGACCAAGCTTGCCCTGATTGCTGACCAGTTTTGCATACTGCTGTGCCTGCAGGTCATATGCATAGTCTGCATATGGGTTGTCGTCCTCGTCGCTGTCGGACTTAATTGTGGATTGCACCTGCTTGTACACCTGCTCAACCAGATATGCTTCGAACTCTTTGCATGCTGCAAGCATCTCCTCATCAGTTGCATCCGAGGAGGTTGATTTCTTGATCTGATTGGTTAAATTGCTCGTCTGCGCCTGTGTCACGTAGGAAGAATAATCTTGATTTGTAAGGTTTGTGATGTTTTCCATAAGGTCACCTTTCCTCTACCTAACGAAGAGCATTAGCCTGTTGCATCATTTCGTCGGATGCCTGAATTGCTTTGGAATTCATTTCGTATGCACGCTGTGCCACGATCAGGTTAACCATCTCGTTTGCCACATCGACATTCGATGCCTCCGTATAATACTGATGTGTCTTTGTCTGCTTCACTGCCGCATTTCCATTCTCCGCAACTGCCGCGCCACTTGCGACGGTTACCGAATAATTGTTGCTACCTTCCTTGGAAAGACCTGCCGGATTATTAAACTGGTAAATACCAAACTTGACCGGACGTCCATTCGCATCTGTAATCACTGCTGGGTTCCCTGTACCATCCGGGAATGCCAGTGTCCCATCCTGATTGACGACCAGATCCGTTGCCACACGATTAGATGGCAATATGATTTGATTTCCATATGCATCCAGAACCGGATTTCCGTCAGATGTACAAAGCATGTTTCCATTTGCAACCGGCGAGATTTCAAACGAACCATCTCTTGTGTACTGCAATTCTCCACTCTCCGTGCGAATCTGGAAGAAACCATCCCCTTCCAGCGCTACACTGAACGGATTCTCCACATGCGTCAGGTTTCCCTGTGTAAATGTACTTGTAATCGCTGCCACACGGCTGCCAAGACCTACCTCTGCCGCAACCGGCTTGTTCTCGCCTGCATTATTCGTCGATGTCGACTGCAGGTTCTGATACAGCAGCGACTTAAAGCTCGCCTGCTGTGATTTATAACCAATCGTATTAATATTTGCTACGTTATTTGCAATTGTATCTACATTGACCTGCTGTGCCCGCATACCGGATGCAGCCGTCCAAAGTGATCGCATCATACGCTACTACCTCCTATTATCTTCCACTATAACCGTCCGATTTCATTGACTGCCTTGTCCAAGGTCTGGTCGATCGTCTGAACCATCTTCTGATTTGTCTCATACGCTCTTGTGACCGCGATCATATCAACCATCTCTGTGACCATATTGACATTTGACATTTCCAGATATCCCTGATTGACTGTTGCATCCGCCTGTGTCTGTACGGCGCCATTCACGGCTTCGTACATATTCTCACCATAGCTGGATAATGCGTCGTAGCTCTGAAAATCAACCAACTGCAATTTCGCAACATACGTATTGCCAGAGTAAATTTCTCCCGCCTGATTTACGCTGATCTTGACCAGATTTGCATTCGGAATCTGTATACGATTACCGCCTTCCGCCAGCACATAATCGCCATCCTTTGTCACAAGATAACCGTCCCTGGTTACAGTGAAATCGCCATCGCGCGTGTAGCGTGTCGTTGTCGTTCCACTCTTGTCTGTTGTGCTGATGGTAAAAAATCCGCTGCCGGATAATGCCAAATTGTACTGGTCTTCTGTCTGTCTGAAATTTCCCTGAGACATATCATAATACGTCTCTCCGATCTTCACGCCGAGGTTCACGCCGCCGATGCCCTGCTTTATGTTCGGTCCGATCGTTGGATCGTCAATCTTGACTGCCAGCTGGCGGTCAAAAGACTGCGATGTAACGTCCACCTTTTTGTAGCCGGTCGTGTCCGCGTTCGCCATGTTGTTTGTCACAACATCCATTCTCTTTTCCTCGTTGCGAAGTCCGGTCCATGCCGTGTACAACCCTCTTACCATCGTTTTCCTACTTTCTACTTTCGCTCACTCAAAAACTCAATATACTTACCTGTACCGATTGCCACTGCAGTCAGTGGTTCCTCGGCTGTCATCGTTGTGATTCCGGTGTTCTCCTCGATCAGATCTTCGAGTCCGTGCAGCAATGCACCGCCACCAGTCAACACGATTCCACGGTCTGCGATATCAGCTGCCAGCTCTGGTGGTGTACGCTCCAATACCGAATGTACTGCATCCACGATCTGGGATGTCACCTCGCGCAGCGCCTCTTCGGTCTCATCCGAAGATACCGTTACCGTCTTTGGAAGTCCGGTTACCAGATTTCGTCCACGGATATCCATAGAGATATTTTCTGGTCGTTTGTAACAAGTTCCAATATTGATCTTAATCTCCTCTGCCGAACGCTCACCAATCAACAGATTATGACGTTTCCGCATAAAACGGACAATCGCGTCGTCGAAATCATCACCCGCGACCTTGATGGACGATGATACAACCACGCCATCCAGTGAAATAACTGCAATATCCGAAGTACCGCCTCCGATATCTACAATCATATTTCCACACGGTCTGGAAATGTCGATCCCCGCTCCGATTGCAGCTGCAACCGGCTCCTCAATGATATACACATCTCTGGCACCTGCCTGATAGGTCGCATCCTCAACAGCACGCTTCTCGACATCCGTAACGCCGGATGGCACGCATACACTGATACGTGGTCTTCTTCCGAAGAAGCTCTTGCCCACTGCTTTCTGGATAAAATATTTCAACATCTTTTCTGTCGTTCTATAATCGGAGATAACTCCCTGTCTGAGCGGACGCACCGCAATGATATTTCCAGGTGTTCTTCCGAGCATCAGTCTTGCCTCTTCCCCGATTGCCATGATCTGTTCGGTATCTCTGTCATAAGCAACTACGGACGGCTCTTTCAATACGACGCCCTTTCCTTTGACATAGACTAATATACTGGCGGTTCCTAAGTCGATTCCAATGTCTGAACTTGCCACGTCTTGTTCCTCCTATCTATATATCGGAAATTTCCTAATTATCCTTAGCTTTTTTCATAATAATCATGGTTGCAGCGCCTCCCTGTAACCATTCAATCGGCACTTCCGTGATATCCATGATCTCGTCCAATGCTGGCACATAGCTGCACCAGTTTGTGATCCTCCGTCCGGCAATATCTTTGCGGACACCATCCATATGCTCAAATTTATCGCGCAGATTCTTCAGGATCTTGCGGCTGTCGCCACCAGTCAGATCATATCCAAGCATATCGTTCAACGCCTTGTTGGAGAAGAATACATATCCTGTGTACAAATCCCGGATAAAAATGCCCTCATGGAAACTATTGTATGTTTCTATCAGATGTTTATTCACATTTCGCACATTATCATCGCCGTCTGCATTTTCCAGCATGTTCTGGATCAGCAGGGAAATACTCTGTGAGAAACGAAGTTCCTCTTTCGTCCAGATTCGCTCGGATTTCGACTCTGCAAAAATCAAAATACCGTACAATCTTCCTTCCAGATAAATCGGATATGCGATCTCCGCCCGGAAATTATACCGCATCAGGTTGATTACATCGCGCTGTGTCATATTGGTACGGTCAAGCATACAACAGCCATTGCCGCGCTTGATCGCGTCTTCCACAAGATACAAACGCTCCGGAAGCAAAGTCAATATATCGTCACCCGGCATCTCACCGGATACATCGAAATAACTTCGCAGACTGTACGCCTTTGGATTGTCCTTATCAAATGTATATAAGAACATGCGGTCCAAATCCATATGCAGCGCGACCTCACGCAGAGTCTCGCCAATGACCTGTTCTACATCTTCGCTTAATTTGCTGTTGATCTTCGACAATGCATTGTTGACAATGCTCTGTCGTGCAAGCTCCTCACGCAGCTTCTTGCCCGCGCCACGCGACTTCGCAGATTCCACAATGGAATTATAGCTTTGCATCAGAAAGTCCGATACCAGTTCGGCTGTCGTCCAATGAAGCTCGTAGATTTTCTCCAGATGCTCCGTCTCTTCCGGTGTATAAGATCCAAGCACCCAGAACCCCTGCAGATTATCACCCACACAAATCGGTGCCATCGCCAGTTTTCCATAGCCGCCTTCCTCACGATCAAAAATATGCGGTTTCAGCTCCGTCAGCACCTGTTTCTTCATCGTTTTGAAGAATTCCTTGTAGGTCGGCGTCTCAAACAGATCATAGAAATCACCCAGATCTGTTGCCGGGCCAACCGGCGTGGATTCTACTTTACCATTTTCATCCACAAACACCGAATAGAGCTGCGTGAGCTGTGAAAATCCACTCATGATCATTTCCATCTTCTGGATCTGTGGAATCATACCCGGATTGTCCAGCTTGCTGATCACCAACGATCCTGTCGGCGAAATCTGCATACGGCGGTTCGGCTCCTCTATCGCCCGTTTGATCTCCGCCTGTTTTTCCTCTTCCTTCTCCGCAGAGATATCGCGGATATAAAACTCTACTTCATACGTATTTTCTTCCTCTGACACAACTTCGATACAGATATTCACACGTGCCTGGCGAAGTATTCCGTCATCCCCAACCATACGATATTCATGCTCATAATCCTGCACGCGATTGTCAATCGCATTATGAATCGTCTTCATTACCATCTCTCGATCCGATGGATAAATATAATCCTCGGACAGTTTCATTCCTTTGTTCAGCATCTCAACATTCATACCAATCTCGGATGCATTCGGCGAAACATACACCAGGCTGGAACCTGGCACACCAACAATATATCGTTTCACAAGTACAATATATCCCGTTTTTTCAATCGCCTTTCTGAGGTATTTGTTTTCAATTACCATATCACTCGCCCCCCTCTTATCGTATTGTAAAGCCTCGGTACCTAATAAGGCTGTCACACACCATGTGCGACAGCCCCGTCTATACTGCTTTCTGAATCTGACTAATTGTTGCTGATCTCAGGGAATGCCTGATCTGCAACCTTAATCGTATTGTCTACGGAAATAACTACATTATCAAGTGCTGCTTTCATCTGTGCCATATATTCGCTTACGCTCTCGCACTCACGCTTCACAGACATACGTGTATTATATGCCTCTGTTCTTGCCTGATTCCGCATCTCCTCGCACTCTGCAGTTGCCTCTGCGCGCATATTTGCACAGGTTTCCTCTGTATGATCGTTCAAAGACTGACATGCGCTCTCTGTCTCTGCACGCAGGTTGTCTGTCTCTTCTCTTGTCTCACGCTTCACGCGCTCACACTCTGCATATGTGGATTCCTTGCGCTCCTGACATTTGCTCTTTGTCTCAGCATCGAGTCTCTCGCAAGCGGCAACCGTCTCTGCGTGCATACGCTGGCACTCTGCGGTTGTCTCCTCTGACATCTGACGGCAGGCATCGCTTGTCTCCTGTGTCAGTCTGTCGCATTCCTCCTCTGTCTTTGCGCGCAGTTCCCCGCACTCCTTCTGTGTCTGCTTTGTCAATGCATCTGCACTCTCACGTGCCTCCAGCAAAGTTCTGGAAATTGACTCGTAACGGCTCGCTGACTCTTCTTCTCTTGTCTCGTATGCTGCCATCTTGTCACGGAGCTGTGTCACCTCTACCTGCAGCTCATCATTTACCTTCTTGAGGTTCTCGATCGTGCTGGAAGATTCATTCAAGTTAACCTCTCTCATCGTGTGGAGATTCTTTACTGTCTCTGACAGCTTCAATACGTTTGCCTTTAAATCTGCAACCTCTTTCTCGTGTTCTGCTGTCAATTCGTCTATATAATTTTCTACTGCCTTCTTGTCATATCCACCAAACGATGTGGTCTTCAACGTTACATCCATTCTGCAATTCTCCTTTCGAATGTCCATTATCCAATATGTTTCTTAATTATATCATAAGAACTTCGTTTATGCATCATTTTTTTACACAGGATTTATGATTAACAATCTATATACAAATTACTTTAACGGACGTTTGAATTGACGATAATGGTTCACTCCGGGACCGCATTAAAAGGTTTAATAAAAAGTATGTGTGTATTGATATTTGCTTTCACTTTATGATACACTAAGGGTATGTTTAATCATATAAAAATTATTACGAGGTGATCTTTAAATGAACTTTTTCATGAAAATTCATACAAAAAAATACAAACGATTTTCTCTTTTGCCGATTTGTATGCTGTTAATTTTTTCATTAACCGCATGTACAGCGAATGTGGAGAAGCGGTATCAGACCTACATCAAGAGTTTGATCGCAATCAATTATCTTGGTGCAACCAAGGATTACATTGCGGCGTCCGGTGCCAATCAGGAGGATGCAGATGCCCTTTATCAGGCAAACATTGACCTGCTCACTGACAATATCCTCACCTATTACAGTGTGAATATTGACGATGCGCCAGAGATGCGGGAGCAATTCGAGTCTCTTGCCAAAAATATTTACAGCAAGGTTAATTACAAGGTAGATAAAGCAAGAAAAGACGGCAGTGTTTATCTGGTAGATGTCACGATTTACCCGATCAACCTGTTCGCACAGACCTCTTCTGAAGTAACTGCTTATGTCGACACATTTAACAACGATGTGAAGGCTGGAACTTATAACGATTATTCTCTCACTGATTACGAAACATTATTCTCGCAGGGCTTGATTGACATCCTGAATGCCGGTTGTGAAAATATGAGTTATGCCGACCCGCAAGTTATAACTGTTGAAATTATTGAAGATGGAAATAAATATTACATCAGCGACCGCGATTTCATGCAGATTGATGCTGCTATGATCAGTTCCGCAATCGTGACTGAGACTGCAACTTCAACAGATGCGAACTAAATAATGAAGCATGCAGGTAATATATGAAACAATATATAAAAACGACCGATTGGTTTTAAACCAACCGGTCGTTTTTGATATATTATTTTATTATTCCTAGCTGATCATTGCTCCAGCCGGCATATCCTTCTCTGCGGTAAGTAGTGCCAGATTTCCTTCGAAATCCTCGGCGCAAAGGAGCATACCTTCGGATAACACACCTGCCAGTTTTGTCGGCTTCAGGTTCGTAATAACAACAACCTTCTTACCAACCATCTGTTCCGGTGTATAGTAATGCTTGATTCCGGATACAATCTGCAATGTTCTGCCCTGTACCTTTACCTGAGAGCAAAGCAGCTTCTTGGACTTTGCAACTTCCTCACAAGAGATGATCTCACCCATCTGTAACTGCATACGGCTGAATTCATCAATTGTGATCTCTTCTTTCACTACAGCATCAAGTGTAGGAATCTCAACCTTTTCTTCCTTCTTCGCCTTCTTCTCCGGCTTTGGCTCTTCTTCAACCACCTTGGATGGGAAACGCTTCTCGATCTCCTCGAGCATCTTTGGTGCATCGATTCTTGCGAAGAGAATCTCCGGCTGATCTGTTACCTTATTTCCGGATGGGTACAGTCCAAAGTTTGAAAGCTCTGTCACGCGGCGCTTGTCTGCATTGAGCTGCTTTAAGATCTTCTCAGACGTCTCCGGCATATATGGCTCCAGAAGGCTTGCGCCAACCACGATGCTCTCTACCAGATTGTACAGAACGGTGTTCAGACGGTCTGCATTCTCCGGATCCTTGGCAAGTGCCCAAGGCATCGTCTCATCAATATACTTATTGCAACGCTTAAACAAAGCGAAGATCTCTGTGATCGCATCTGCCACACGGAGCTTGTCCATGCATGCATTTACACGGAGTCTGGTGTCGGTTACAACAGCCTTCAAGTCATCATCGACCGGCTCATGTGCACCGGCATTTGTCACAACGCCATCAAAATATTTATTCGACATGGAAATCGTACGGTTCACGAGGTTTCCAAGTGTATTTGCAAGTTCTGAATTGATACGCTCAATCACAAGCTCCCATGAAATAACACCATCGTTCTCAAATGGCATCTCATGCAACAGGAAGTAGCGGACCGCATCCACGCCGAACAAATCTACCATATCATCTGCATAGATTACATTTCCACGGGACTTACTCATCTTTCCATCACTCTGGATGAGCCAAGGATGTCCGAACACCTGCTTCGGAAGCGGCTCGCCAAGCGCCATGAGGATACATGGCCAGTAAATGGTATGGAAACGGATGATATCCTTGCCGATCAGATGCAGATCTGCAGGCCAGTAACGATGGTACAATTCGTCCGAATTGCCATCCACATCATAGCCAAGACCTGTGATATAGTTGGTCAACGCGTCGATCCATACATATACGATATGTCCCGGATCAAAATCTACAGGAATACCCCATTTGAAGGATGTTCTTGATACGCACAGATCCTGCAGTCCCGGAAGGAGGAAGTTGTTCATCATCTCGTTCTTGCGGGACTCCGGCTGGATAAAGTCCGGATGTGTATTGATATGCTCGATCAGACGGTCAGCGTATTTGCTGAGCTTGAAGAAATATGCTTCTTCCTTTGCCGGCTGTACCTCACGGCCACAGTCCGGGCATTTGCCGTCCACAAGCTGTGCTTTCGTGAAGAAGGATTCACAAGGTGTACAGTACATGCCTTCGTACTGACCCTTGTAGATATCGCCCTGATCGTATAATTTCTTGAAAATCTTCTGTACCTGCTTCTCATGATAATCGTCCGTTGTACGGATGAATTTGTCGTAAGAAGTGTTCATCAGATCCCAGATACGCTTGATCTCAGCCGATGTCTCATCCACGAATTCCTTCGGTGTGGAGAGATTCTCAAATGCTTTAATCTCGATCTTCTGACCATGTTCGTCAGTTCCTGTCTGGAAACGTACGTCGTATCCGACGTATCTCTTGTATCTGGCAATGCTGTCTGCAAGTACAACCTCATACGTATTGCCTATATGAGGCTTACCAGATGTGTATGCGATTGCGGTTGTAATGTAGTACGGTTTTTTAGGCATATGAAACCCCTCCCTTATTTTTGTTTTTAACCCACTCTTAATTTAAACTTCTGGACATCGCGCTCGTCATCAACTACCTCGATCTGACCGCCAAGTCCACGGATCTTTCCATCGAAATCTTCGTAACCACGCAAAATATACTTGATATCGTCGATCGTACTGAATCCTTCCGCTGCCAATGCTGCAATGACAAGTGCGGCACCTGCACGCAGATCCGGTGCTACCAGATTCGCGCCTGTGTATCCATCCACGCCAGTAATCACTGCGGAATTACCTTCTACTTTGATGCGTGCTCCCATGCGGGAAAGCTCGCTTACATATTTAAACCGGTTTTCAAATATACTCTCCGTAATCACGCTCGTTCCCTGTGACAATGCAAGTGTTACCGCCATCTGCGGCTGCATATCTGTCGGGAATCCCGGATATGGAAGTGTCTTAATCTGTGTTGCCTTGAATCTGCCGTCCGCCATAACACGAACTGCATCATCGTATTCGATTACGCGTGCACCAATCTCATTCAGCTTCGAAGAGATTGCCTCTAAGTGTTTTGGAATTACATTTTTGATGAGAACATTTCCCTTTGTCGCTGCCGCCATCGTCATAAATGTTCCCGCCTCGATCTGATCCGGAATGATCGAATACTCCGTTCCTCTCAGCTTCTGAACACCACGGATACGGATGACATCCGTTCCGGCGCCCTTGATATTTGCACCCATACTGTTCAGGAAGTTCGCTACATCTACAATGTGTGGCTCCTTCGCAGCATTCTCGATCGTCGTCTTGCCCTCTGCAAGCACGGCTGCCATCATGATATTGATGGTTGCACCAACCGTTACCACATCGAGATAAATATGATTTCCAATCAACTGGTCTGCTTTCGCAACAACCTTACCGCCATTTACAATCTCTACTTTCGCACCAAGTGCCTCAAAGCCCTTGATATGCTGGTCGATCGGACGCAGTCCAATATCACAGCCGCCCGGCAAAGCAACCTGTGCATAGTTGTATTTACCAAGCAAAGCTCCAAGCAGATAGTAGGATGCTCGTATCTTCCGAATATATTCATCATCCACACAGACATCCTCGCCGGTTCTGATTGTTCCGCCGCAGATAGAAACTGTATGGTTATCAATGTATTTTACCTTAGCGCCAATTGTCTCGATTGCACGAAGTAATGTCTTTGTATCTTCTACATATGGTACATTCTCAATAATGCATTCTTCGTCTGTCATGACTGCTGCTGCAAGGATACCGAGTGCGGCGTTTTTCGCACCGGCAATCGAAACTTCACCTTCCAGAACATTGCCGCCTTTTATAACATATTTTTCCATTTCACACCTCTGTGCTGCCAGTTATTTTTTACGCTACTAGCCCATAATCTTAATAATTATAACACATTCCATTATTTTGTAAAGCATTTTACTTGTCTGCCTCACAATAAATGCATCGATAAATACGATTTTTTTCATCGGCTAATTTAAATATATGCACAATTCCTGGTTCTGTCGATGTGATACAGCGAGGATTTTTACATTTTTTCACATTGATCAGTTTTTTGGGCAATGCCAGCTTCTTTTTCTCGACCGTCTGTCCGTCCTTGATGATGCTGACTGTGATATCTGGATCGATGTAACCCAACACATCCAGATTCACATCGTACTCCTTATCAATCTTCAGGATGTCCTTCTTGCCCATCTTGCTGCTCTTGACGTTCTGCAGGATGGCAACGGAACAGTCGAGCTTGTCAAGTTCGAGGTCGTGATATACCTGAAGTGCCTTGCCAGCAGTAATATGATCCAGCACAATACCATTTTGAATACTATCTATCTTCATGATTTTTCCTCCTTAATGCAAATCCATTTCCTTACTCTGGGATCTTGGCAAGCTTGTCCGCAGACAGATTCAGCTTCGCACCATTCGCCTTGAGCAGTGTCAGCATCAGTGCCATACGCACGAATTTTCCATTCATAACCTGACGGAAATAGCAGGCACGTGGATCGTCATCGATTTCCACAGAGATCTCGTTCACACGTGGAAGCGGATGCAGGATTGCAAGGTCAGACTTTGCATTTTTCAGCTTCTTTCCATCAAGAATGTATGTATCCTTCAATCTGACATAATCCGCCTCGTTGAAGAAACGTTCCTTCTGTACTCTTGTCATATAAAGCACATCCAGCTCGCTCATCACTTCTTCCATCGACTCTACTTCTTCATATGGAATATTCTTTGCTTCGAGCACTTCGGAAATAATGTATTCCGGCACGCGGAGTTCCTTCGGTGCAATCAGGATGAATTTGATGTTCTCATAACGGGACAATGCCTTGATCAGGGAATGTACGGTACGTCCAAACTTCAGATCGCCACACAGACCAATCGTGAAATTATCCAGTCTTCCTTTCTCCCGCAGGATTGTAAGCAGGTCTGTCAATGTCTGTGTCGGATGGTTATGTCCGCCATCCCCCGCATTGATAATCGGCACGCCACTCACCATGGAAGCACGCATCGGCGCACCTTCCTTCGGATGACGCATTGCGATGATATCTGCATAGCAGCTTACCACTCTTGTTGTATCGCCCACGCTCTCGCCCTTCGTTGCTGACGAAGAATCAGCCGAAGAAAAACCAAGTACATTTCCGCCAAGCTCCATCATTGCTGATTCAAAGCTAAGCCTTGTTCTTGTACTTGGTTCAAAAAATAATGTTGCAAGTTTTTTGCCCTTACACGCTTCGCTATACGCTTCTTTGTCGTCGATGATATCCTGTGCCAGCTTCAAAATGCCATCGATTTCTTCTACGGTCAGGTCTGTTGAATCAATTACATGTTTCATTTCTGGTTTCCTCCCATTGAACGCACGTTGTTTTTTCGGAATATCTCATCGATTGCAAACCGGTCTTCCCGGTTGCAAACGAGGATATATGTTTTTCGATTCGCACGAATCTTCAGTACGATTACATTGCTGTCCTCCCCCTGGTTCTCCAGGAGAAAAGACCGCATGAATTCCCATTCGATAAATGTGGTTCCGACCAGCACTCCATCTTCTGTGATGCCACTCTGTATCCGGGTGGACAGCACGATGAACAACACAAACATCAATACCGCAGGCACAAATATGTAGATCTTAAAATATACCAACACAACAAGTCCCACAAGTCCAAGGTTCGCATAGACGACCTCAGAGATATTTAATTTGTGATGCAGCCGGCTCTTTATGACGATCCCAGACTGTTTTTTCACGGCAGAGACGCAGACAAGCGCGCCCGTACCAAAGCCAAGGAAAAGCACAAACGCCAGTACCGAAAGCCACACATCCATATATTATACCACTTAAATTCCTTTTATCAATGTATACATGACAGCTTTTTCTGCGTGTCTTCTGTTTTCTGCCTGATCGAGAATATGATCAAGGTTCTTCATCTCCACGTCCTTCGAAATCTCGAAGCCTACATGCATTGGCATGTCGTGGAAGACAAGTGCATGACTGCCCTCTAAGAACTCATCGTTCAACTGATATGGCATCATCTTATCCATGAGTTCTTTCTTCTTATCCTGATATGCAGGATCGTTGAAGAACTCCATGTCAAGCCATGTATCGGTGTAGCAGATATCCATATCCTTGACATATTTCTTCACTTCGTCCATCGGCATGTTCGGATCAAGCTCTACATAGTAACCAGTCTTCTTTGCTTCCTCATAGAAGTCTGGACCGCAGGCAGTATCATTTACAAGCGGGGTAAGTCCGTACAAAGTTCCCTGCTTCATCTTGGAGAAGAATTCTACCAGTGAATTGAATACGTTGTTCTTTGCACCGATATATAAGAACTTGACATTCAGACTACCAAACTTCTCGATGATCGTCAGTGCATCTGCCAGAATCTGGCAAGGATGGTACGAGTTATCGCAGCCATTGATAAATGGTACCGTTACATTGTCACCGAACAGCTCAACGGTCTCATTTTTCACGAGACGTGCCATGATGATGTCCACATTGCGGCATACATATTTGATCTCAGAAACCGGCTCGCCAAGAACAAAGTTGCTGTCCTTCCAGAGCTGGTTGTAGTAGGTTCCGCCAAGCTCTGTCATTCCTGTCGTGAAAGAAAGGAATGTACGGGTACTTGTCTTCTCAAACAACGTATAGAGCTTCTTGCCCTCCAATGCGTGGCTGTACTTCTCCGGATTCTTCTTCATATCCAGTGCAAGATCAAGAATCTTCTGCAGCTCTTCCGCAGAGAAATTCTTGAAGTTCAACATATTCTTCATGATATCTTCCTCCTGTTTTCTACAAATATTTCTTTAAGTCGTCTACCTTGTCGGTCTTCTCCCACGGAAGGTCGATATCGGTTCTTCCGAAATGTCCATAAGCGGCTGTCTGCTTGTAGATTGGTCTGCGCAGATCAAGCATCTTGATGATACCAGCTGGACGCAGGTCGAAGTTCTCACGGATGATCTCTACGAGCTTATCATCTGCAAGCTTACCTGTGCCAAATGTATCTACCATGATGGAAGTTGGTCTTGCAACACCGATCGCATAAGAAAGCTGGATCTCACACTTCTCAGCCAGTCCGGCTGCTACGATATTCTTTGCTACATAACGTGCGGCATACGCTGCGGAACGGTCTACCTTTGTGCAGTCCTTTCCAGAGAAGGCTCCGCCGCCGTGACGTGCATATCCACCGTAAGTGTCTACGATAATCTTACGTCCGGTTACACCAGAGTCACCGTTTGGTCCACCGATAACAAAACGTCCGGTTGGGTTGATGAAGAACTTCGTCTCATCGTCGATCATATCCTGTGGAAGGACTGGATCAAATACATATTTCTTGATATCCGCATGGATCTGCTCCTGCGATACATTCTCGTCATGCTGGGTAGAAAGTACAACTGCCTCTAATCTGCAAGGCTTTCCGTTCTCGTCATACTCTACCGATACCTGTGTCTTACCATCTGGTCTTAAATAAGGAAGTGTGCCGTTCTTACGAACTTCTGTCAGCTTTCTTGCAAGCTTGTGTGCCAATGAGATTGGATATGGCATAAGCTCTGGTGTCTCGTTTGTTGCATAGCCGAACATCATACCCTGATCGCCAGCGCCGATTGCCTCAATCTCCTCATCGGACATATGATTTTCCTTTGCTTCGAGTGCCTTGTCAACACCCATTGCGATATCGGTTGACTGCTTGTCAAGTGCAACGATCACACCACAGGTATCACAGTCAAATCCGTACTTTGCACGGTCATAACCGATCTCACGAATTGTCTCACGTACGATTGTCTGAATATCGATCTGTGCCTTTGTTGTGATCTCACCCATAACAAGTACCAGTCCGGTTGTTACGGCTGTCTCACAGGCAACACGGCTCATAGGATCCTGCGCTAAAAGCGCATCTAATACGGCATCACTGATCTGATCACAGATTTTGTCAGGATGGCCTTCGGTTACTGATTCTGAAGTAAATAATAACTTCTCCATTTGTTCCTCCTTTGGAATGCATTTGTCTATGGTTCTTTGTCTCTTTTTCAGCGGCAATTCATAAAAAATAAATCCGGCTGCAAGCAACCGGATTTGAAAGTCGTTATCAAATCTTCTTATTGCTCGACAACTTAATCTAAGTATCGCTCAGGTCGGCACCTTCCGTCTCCGGGGTTGCCGTGGCTTCTTCGTCCCTTATGACTCCACCACTCTGAATAAGAGAGACATGTTTAACATATATCATATATTTCTAATTGTCAATGGTTTTATTTGCTAATCTCGTTGTATTTGCGCATATTCTGGCGATTTTCATTCCTGTGTGCCATGCTTTTTACGGATAAATCGAATCAGCGCCGCAACAAGCATCAGAATCAGCACGCCCACTGCTGCGCCACAGCTATCGAGTAGCACGTCCTTTACCTGTCCGCTCCGTCCAGGGACAAACAACTGATGAAACTCATCCGTCGCCGCATACACCGTCGCAGTTCCCCACGCGAATAACGCAGACACCTTTCGTTTTCTTCGGACATCCAGCCATACACCACAGAGCAGCATTGCAAAGACGGCATACTCCGTCGCATGTGCCAATTTTCGGATCGGATGATCGACCTTCGCTGCAAACGCAAGCTGTGCTTCCTCCGACCAGTTCTTAAAATCCGGATGTACAATGCGTCCAAACTCCATACCGACCGTATAACTGTCCTCCGTCGATTCCTCGCCATTTCTGGCAGAGAAACAGAAGATCATAATCGCGAACAGTACCGACAATACAAGAAACACAATCTGCCGTTTCGACAGCCTCCCCGACTGCGTCTGTTTATCCTTAGATATGCTTCTTGATTGCATCTGCCAGTGCCTTCAAGGATTCTGATTCTGTCTCGCCCTGCTTCCATGTCACCTGTACGTCATCCCCTGCGTGACGTGGAATCACATGCATATGGAAATGATGCACGGTCTGACCGGCTACTTCGCCATTGTTCTGCACGATATTCAGGCCCTCGCAGCCAGTCTCTTCCTGTACCGCTTTCGCAACGTGGGTTGCAAGCGAAAATACCTTGCCTGCAGTCTCCTCATCAAGCTGGTAGATATTATCGTAGTGCTCCTTCGTCAGAATCAGCGCATGTCCCTGATTGGCTGGTGCCAGATCCAGAATTACACGGCACTCTGGTGTCTCATATACCGTTGCAGATGGAATCTCTCCATTTGCGATCTTGCAGAAAATACAATCATCTTTTTTCATCTTTACTTACTCCTTTTTATTTTAACTACTTATACTTTACCATTTCTGATAAAGCATGGCATCGTTTTGCTCTTAGACCTGGTATCCACGTTTTTCGTAGTTTACACCCTGTATACTCTCGTTCAGGGTTCCTTTCCCATAGGTAAGTCCAGCGTACACCTGATGTACATTCTGCATCACAGCGCCCTCGTTGTCAAGTTCGTGTAAATGTACAAATCCGACACGTAAATCATCGACCATCTGCACACACCGATCCAGTTCATCCGGCTGTCTGCGTACTTCCGAGCGCACAAGCTTCCCATAGATAAATCGCAAAATGGCAATCACATTTCTTCCAAGCGGATCTTCCTTCGAGAAACATTCAATCAGCTCCTGCATCGCACGCCGCTCCTGCCCGATATTCTGCAGATATGCAGTCGTGTCATCCGCCTCATACGCGGCGATCGCGTCGTTACCATATGTATGAAAGATATCACACAGCACCAGAATCAGTCCGGTGTGGTTTTCCTGACTGATGCGCCGTGTGAATTCCTGTTTTTGTTCCTGTGTCATGGTGGTTTCCTCATATTCCTGTCTTATACATATTATCCCAATCCGGTCTGCGCCGCCTACTGCAGCAGCTGTAACAGCGATTCCGGTCTGTCGTTCGCCTTCTGCATCATGGAGATTGCCGCCTGCGACAAAACCTCCTGCTGCGTATATTCTGTCATCTCTTCAGCCATATCCGTATCCATGATCCGCGAATAAGCCTCCGTGATACTCTCACTTTGCACTTCGAGATTCGAATGCACATCATCCAGCCGGTTCTCATACGCACCCAGCTTCGAACGTGCAGCCGAAACTTTCTTCACTGCCTCATCAATGATATCAACTGCCTGACTTGCATATTCATGTGTGTACATGATCAACTCATCCACGCCAAGTGATTTTGCATTCAGCTCTGGAATGTCGATGGCTAACTGCTCACCCTCGTTGGAACCTGTCTGTATTACCATCGTTCCAGCCGACAGCACTTCGATCTCTGCTGTTACAGCTCCACCATTTTCGGCAACAGCGCCCGGATCTGCTTCAATCGTCATAGAGAAGCCGCTTCGGTCTGTGACTTCAATCTTATTTCCATTTGTCTTCAAAGTTGCAGTCGTAGAAAATCCATCTTCTGTGATGTTCAAAGCTGCCTGACAATCCTTGCCCTGCATCATCGTGCCATCTGTCACTCCAAACACCGCTGCCAGCTCCGGATTTCCCACAGAGATGCTGATTTTCTCACTGCTGCCATATCCCTTTGTGCGGAACACCACCGGTGCTCCACTGTCAAAGCTCTCCTCTGTCGTTCCGTCATTCGACGCAAAGACATCAATATTGATCTTGGCAAGACTGGTCTGGATCTTTCCATATACATCCTCCATCGTCATGCCTTCCTCGATCTCGATTGCAAATCCATTTACCTTCAAAGTTCCTGCCTGCTCTTTTGTGATCACGGCTGTAGAATAGGTAAATCCTGTCGTCATAGATGCCTGCTCTGCATCGGCTGTGACATTGATCGAATAAACACCCGTGCTTACCTCTGATGAAATGTATGTTGCTTTCACACCATTGACACTGGACAGGGAACGTCTCGTCAGATCCCCATTCAGCAGTGTCTGTCCGTTAAATGCGGTCGTATCGGAAATCTGTGTCAGCTCAGCCGCCAGGGAATCAATCTCCTCCTGAATCGCATCACGATCGACCTCATCATTGACATCGTTTGCCGCCTGCACAGCCAGTTCCCGCATACGTCCTAAAATGCTGTGCATCTCCTCCATGCCGCCCTCTGCGGACTGGATCACAGAGATACCATCGTTAGAATTCAAAGCCGCGCGGTCAAGTCCCCGGATCTGTGCACTCATCTTCTTTGAAATCGCAAGTCCTGCCGCATCATCTGCCGGGCTTGTAATCTTATAACCAGAAGAAAGTCTGGACATCGACTTTGCAACTTTATTATTTATTTTACCGAAATTCGTCGTGGCATTCATCGCCAGCGCATTATAATTAATTCTCATGGTCTGCCTCCTTAAACCCGTTCGTTATGCTTCAGCTATCCAAATGTCTGCTTCTTATCCGGCATCATGTCCGCGGCACATTATACGTCCGCATCCCGGTTTTACTATGTTATATATCGGTAAGTTTCGCCATAGCCTTAACGAAGAATATTGCCGCCCGACACAGTTTTTGTGTGTCCGCTCCCCCGTTCATTCCACGCGCCGCTGTACGGCTTTCTCCAAGCGCAACTGCCGCATCCGCATATTCACTTCCGGCAAGCAGTTTCCGGAACGCATCCGTCTGTCCAGCAAGCCATGTATTCGCCTCCGAGGAACCGCCAAGAATCTCACCCGTGCATGTTCCCGCTTCGTCCATCCGGATCTGCGCCTGCAGCATACCATGCACCCCTGCCGCCATCCGAATCGTGATGCCGCGGGCTTCTACTCCGCCCATCTGCATCGTCAGATTCACTACCTTCATACCTGACTCTGTCTCAACCGGGAGCTGATACTGCCTTCTGCCCGCCATGGCTCCCAATATTCGGAATCCTGCCTGCACGACCTTCATGCCCTGCAGCTGATCTGATGTTATATTTCCTTCTTCTGCCTGATCATACATCTGCTCTACCATCTGTTGCCGGATATCCGCATACATCTGCGCCAGATCTGCGTCTGCTTCGATCTGTTTCAGCAGCATCTCCGATTCAAACGGCAACGCAATCTCCTCTCCTGTGAGGGACTTCGCCATAGCATCCGTCTCTGCGTCAACTGCATCCTCCTTCGTATGGTCCTGCCATCCAATCTGCTTCCATACCTGTGATGCAAATGTATAGAAATTCATGGACGCCTGATGATTGACAGCTTCTGCTTCCGGTCCTACCGACATTCCCTGCAGTATATAATCCGCCGCTTCCAGATTCTGTGCGCTCTCTTCAATATCATTTGCCTGCAGAAGCTGTTCTGCCTGTGCAAGCATCGGAGAATCAGAGATTTTCTCCCATGGGTTTTTATATTCTTCCTGCGCAGCCATCGGTTCATTTCGGCTCATATATTCATCTTTCTCTCCCATGCGGAGCTGTCCGGTCCAGGTACCATCCGCACCAACCCGTCCCGCATATGCACGCGCGATCTGATCATCCATCTTCTCCCCACGTGTCTGCAGATCCGCAAGCATGCCGAACGAATCATCGACCACAGCCTCCATCCCGGCGGCCTTCCGGCTTCGCATCGCAGTGATCAGATTGCGCACAGTAAGACGGCTGTTGTTCGCGAACAGATACCCGGCTTCCCGGTCGCCGGATTTCTCTAACTGTTTAAACACCCGGTATAACCCGATATACCCTGCGCGTTCCTCACTGCTGATCTGTCCACGCTTCTCTACATCACGCAGATACGTCGTAAAATCGTCTGTCTCCTTCACACCTGCTTTGTAATTTTTGTTTCGTAGTGTCTGATTGAGTTCATCGACGGTCATATCAAGCGGGTTGATACCATCCCGGATCATAGACAGCACCGCATTCGGATGGCATGCGGCAAGCATATCATTGACCGCTCTGTCATACTCTATGATCTGTGCGATATTTTTCTCCGTGATTTCCATACGGTTATACCCGAGAATCTGTACCGCCCGTGTATGTTCCTCATCCACCGGCAGCTCCATATCTGTCAGTATATCTTCGATATTTGAAAATGCTTTGCGGATACTATCTCCCATATCCGCACGCGGGGCTGTACCAAGTGCCTCATACCCGCGCTCCATCGCTGCGAAATCAACGGAACGTCGGATCGTCTGTGTCGATATATCTGCCACCCCATCCGGCACATTGTTATCGGACATCCGGCGTTGCATATCACCCGCCTGTCCACCGATCTGGTGTTGTTCCTGTACAAGCTTCGCAAATCCATGTACCGTCACCGACTGCAGCGCGTCCGTACCCGCCAACACGCCAAGCCTTGCTGCCGGTGCCGTGCCGATCGTCTGCAGATCTGCCTGCATCTGCTGATAGATTGCCTTGTTTTCTTCGGTTGGCGCAACACCCTGCTTCGCAAACATCTCCTGCGTAAGCTGTGCCTCTGCATTTCGCAGCTTCGCCACCACCTGCGCCAGTTCACGGGTATCAATATTGATATCCACGGAGAGCATCCGTACCGCAACACTCTGTGTCATGGAGAGCCGGATCTCCTCTAACTGCCGCAGTGCCGTTACCTCCCGCAGCGTCTGATTCTGTATGTCGGAACCTGCGCTCCGGACATCCTGTGACTGTGTGCCCTTATCCTCGGTTTCGTCGTATGCTCCCACCGGTTGTCCACCGGTCTGTCCATCCCGTACCCCATCATAATGCGCCGCCACCAGCGCAGCGATTGTAAGCGGTCGCTCCGTATGTACTGCCTGTGCCACATCCTCTGCTGTAATCGAAGCTGCATCCTGTCTGAGCTTTGCCGCTCTCGTCTCAAGCTCCTGTGTCTGCCGCTTCTCTGCCTGCTGTGCCGTCGGCAGTTCACCGATATCCTTCCCGATCTGCGCCTGCATCTGCATATAAGCCCGCACGGAATCCGTCGTGACCGGAATATCATTTGCCAGAAGCAGATTTGCCCCGGCCATGCTCGTTTCATCCACGGCAAATCCAGCCTGCATGATCACATGTGCGAGCTGCGCCTGCATGCCGGAATCCGCATTTCCATTTTCACCGGAAGCATGCACCGATTGTTCAGCGCTCTGTTGCGGCTTGGATATTGTCTGTTGTGCAGCCTGTTTCGCCACATATGCGGTATCCCCACCGAATTCCTCCACCGTGGCAATCTCTCTTTGTCCACTGTAATGCGCCTTGTAGAGCGTCTCCTGCGTAAGTGGCTGCCGATTCCTCAGCAGATACAAAATGTCCTTGTTCCCCACCTGCAGCTTCACATCTGTCCCCGCTATCTGCGCCCCGCTGCTCGTAAAAACCAGATTCGAGACGTCTCCCTCCCCAATCTGCGCCTGTGCGAGCACATTTGCAAGCACGTCCTTATGCGCATCTGCGCGCATGGAAGTAACCAGCCCTTCTATGTCCGAAAGCGATGCCGAAGCGACATCCACGCCCATCATGCGAAGCTCCTTTATCTCCTCGGGAGTAAGGGAACGCGCAATCTCCCGTGCATCTGCACGTGCCTGTTCCTGACTGTCTGTCTCCTCCCTTTGTTCCTGCTTCGCCTTCTCCTGCATGTCCTTGCGGTACTCATTAAAATTATCCATGACCGTCTGCGCATTCGTGTCGACCGAAGAATTCCTGTCGTACTGCACCTGCCCGACCTTCTCGAAGGCATCGAGCTGATCGACCGAAGCAGTCTTCATCTTTGTTCCACTGTAAGCATTTGCACTGTCACTATACGCTTTGATGGCATCCTGTGAATTTTTGATATTGATATTCTGCATAAAATGCTCCTTGCATCATTAATTTGTATGATATTATTCCTATCTTGCATCGTTCCGATCCTGCGTTCCGGTTGCCCGAACTGGTTCTCTGTCTTTTATATCGGCACAGTCCGCCCAATCATTAAGAAGCTGCATGGTGTCTGAAGCACAATGTCCAAGACGCAATGCCTGAAGCACAATGTCTGAAACGCAATGTCCAAGACGCAATGCTTGGTGTTTGCATGAAGATTAAATGCAAAAAGCATGGACGGCTCATTATGAACCAACCATGCTTTTTCATTACTATCTCATGCGCATCTGTCACTGCTTACCGGTACAAGCACATGTATAATATTTCATCATTTAATTGAAAAATGGTGTCCCGGGTGCTACTGTCCCATCATAGATCAGACCGGTTTCCGGCAGCTTCCCTGCGTTGCTATCAACCCGCATATTTGCGACCTGTTCTTTGGATAGTTTCATGTCAGCCGGAAGCTTATCATAATCTTCTGAATACCACCAGTTTCTTCCGTAATACGACTTCACTGCATACCAGCCACCTCGTTGCGCATCATATTCATACAGGACATCCTGTGTGACGGTTTTGCCGGATGCATTTGTAAATGTTTTATTCCGGACAAGAATATCCGAAGTCGGATGCTGTGCATAAGTTGCCTTCAGGTCAATACAGTTATTCTTATTGACATATCTTCCGTCCACCCATACATCCTCCATATGGTGGACGCCGTTTCCAACACCTGTATATGCACTCACATACGTATATGCCGTTCCATATCCCCAGCCCTCAGCAGCAACCTTCAGCCAACTGCCTGCGCCAATGTTTTTCTCAAATTCATCTCCGGACAACTGATTCCGGTATGTCTGTAACTCATCGGTCGATTGTTTCTCATATTGATGAATTTTCTTTTCCAGTTTATCGAGGGACGAAGAAAATGCGTAATCATTCGCTCCACCGTCAAAGGTAAATAAACTTTCAATATATTTGGACATAACCGGATCGGTGTTTCCGCGTCCGGCACCACCATATGATTTCGTTGTTCCGTTCCATGTTACATCGACCAGATAATGCGCCGAGCCTGACGAAACCGTACAATCCGGCTGCAACGCTTTCGCTACATTCGCCATAACGCCCGGAACTCCTACGGATGACAACACCATCGGATGAAGGTATTCCAGGAACATCATCTCATCCGCCGACTGCCACATCGAATAGTGTTCATTCAAAGACAATTCCGGGTATGGAGATGTTGCCAGCAGCGGATACGGGCGATTCGGATCCGGCTTCGATGTGTCAACGATGTTTTTCGGATAGACAGAAAGCCGCCCCAACGCTGAGTTCACACTTTGCAGATTGTCGAACAAGCCTTTTGATTTATCCGTGTAATTGTTAATCAGATAATCGGTCAGACTCTCCACCGATTTGCAGGAAACCTGAACCGGTGTATCCGTATAAACCGGCATTGTTGAATACGACACATTTCCCGAATAAGTAACTTTATAGGCACGATCAGCCTGCTGCAATGTATATGCTCCGCCATCGGAACCCGATTCAGATATCTGGAATATATATCCGCCCTTCACACGCCCGGTTTCTTTATTCTCGTATTTGACATCGAAAAATCTCCGGGGCGTCGGGATAAGATAAGCTCCTTTTCCGGCCTTATACTTACTGTTTTTATCCTCAAAACGAACATAGGAAACATCCGGATTATCCGTCTTCACATAGAAATACTCATTGAAAGGCTCCAGCAGAGGAACGATTTCATATGAATATCTGGTAACATCGTTCTTGTTTGTTCCGGTTGAGCCCGTTGAACCCGATGTTCCGGTTGAACCGGTGCTTCCGTTTGAACCGGTGCTTCCGTTCGATACCGGATTTTCCGGCAAAGCAATTTCAGGCCGGTTCACAAAACCCGTTCCAACTGTAGATACGATACCTGCAACATTTCCCGGAGCCGCCCCGTTCTTTTGAACAAGAACGATCTGGATTGCCTCTAACCTTTTTGCATATCCGGCCGTTCCAGCAGCTGCTCCATTTCTTGTCCATCCAAGCCAGCCATACGACTGTGCATGTACGCGGTAATAAACATCATAGTGATTGGCAAGTTCTCCAGTAAGGTAAATCTGGATTGCCTCCAGCCGTTTTGCCTGCCCGCTTGTTCCGGACATCTCGCCATTCATTCTCCAGCGGGACTCCCAGCCATAGCTTTGTACATGTGTGCGATACACAATATTTCCCGTATATTGTTGATTGGTAAGTTTTATCTCTATACCTTCCAGGCGTTTTGCACGTCCGCTTGTACCTGCCATCACTCCGTTGTTCTTCCATCCCTGCCAGCCATAGCTTTGTACATGCGTACGATATGTAATGTTGGTCGTCTCCTGACCTCCGACATTCACATCAGAGGCGCCATTGAGCGATACGTAGTTTCTCCCATACCTGCTTACGATACCATTGACATTATTCTGAACCATTGTTCCCCTTGCGACAACAACAATCTGAATTGCCTCCAACCGCTTAGCAAGCCCTGCTGTTCCGGCTGCCTGTCCATTTTTTGCCCAGGCAAGCCAGCCATATGACTGTGCATGCACACGATAATAAATATCGTAATTCTGTGCATTTGCACCGGTTAACTCAATTTTAATCGCTTCCAGCCGCTTTGCTTCACCCTGTGTTCCGCTCATCTCACCATTCGAAACCCACGGGAGCCAGCCATATGTCTGGCAATGTGTTGTATAACGGACCCCCAGATTATCTCCGGAGACGGTGATCCGGATTCCTTCCAGCCGTTTTGCTTTTCCGCTTGTTCCGGAGGCTTCTCCATCACGCTTCCAGGCAGATTCCCAGCCAAATGTCTGAACGTGTGATTTGTATTGTACCGAAACCCCTGCGGCTTCCACATTTTGAACCGGGGCATATGCAAATACAGACAGCACCATCACGATTGAAAGCACAAGTGCCCATACTCTTCTCTTATTCATAAATAACCCCTCCCTTGTCACCGCACGCTTACGCGGTATAGATCTTCTCTGTCACCGTATGGGACTCTCCCGGTGCCAGTTCTCTGTAGCCGGACTCTTCTCCTGGAATCGGCTGGTTTGGTGCATCGATGATCCATGTGCAAGGCTCTGGACAGAAGTATCCTTTGTCTCCATGATCGTTCCATACAACCCAGAATTTGAAGTCCTTACATACTTCATAGCAGATACGCTTGCCTGTTGCAGCATCCGTTGCCACTGCGCCATAGAATGGCTTGCCATCCAGACTTCCTTCCTCTGCAAAGAATACGTCATTGTCAATATCATGCAGCACTGGAACCTGTGAACCAGTCAGATACTGTCTGTCGTGATTTGTCTGTACGAGCATGTCACCTGTCGGAATGCAGGACTTTGAAAGCTCCCACTTCTCGCCAACCGGGATATACAGACGCATATCCAGACCATTTCCATCCTTTGTGAACGGTCCGTTGATCGTTGTATGGTTGCACATACCATATGGCATCTGCTTGTCAGATGTATTTGTCATTGTAAATGCATACTCCAAACCGTCATCGGACAAAGTAAATGTGAACTCTGCCTTGAAGCTGACTGGGTATGTCTCGAAAAATTCATCGTTCTTGTCATATATGTACTCTGTCTTTGCGATTGCCTTCTTGCCGTCCACGGCTGCACTCACAAGTGTATGCTCACGCTTATGCAGGAAACCATGAATATGGTTGCCAAGCGGATCATTCAATGGAAAATGATAGGTTGCATCGCTTACCTTCAGCACGCCATTTGCAAGGCGGTTTGGAAGATACAGAGTCGGAAGTCCATACACCTCCGGGCTCTTCTTCAGATCCTCAACAGAAAGGGATTCGTCATAACGGAAAATCTCAATGTCATTTTCAACATCCTGCATACGGATGACATTACTGCCTAAAAAAGGTGCCACGATTGCTTTGTACTTTCCTGCTGTCAGTGCAACTGCCTCTTTCCCTTTATAATCAATAATCTCTGCGGAATAACTCATTGTTTTTTCCTCCTTTTCAAGACTGCACCTTTCGTGCAGTTTCACTCAAAAAATTTCATTTCAAATCACATAAAATAATAGCACATCGACCATACTATGTCTAGGAAAAAAGAACACAAGACATGCTTTTTGCGTATGATATGGATAGGCACGCATGCAACCGATTATTCACAAGTCTTTTCGAGTTTTACCATCCATTTCTCCCCCTTGCTAAGATACCACCCGCGCGGTTGCATTTTTATAAAAAGGGACCGATTTGTTTCGGTCCCTGTAATTTATTATCTGTGCTATTATAATTTGAATTTGATCTGCACTGGCTCCTTCAACGACTGTCCGCCTCTCGACTTCACATTTTTTGTGATCGTCAGGAAATAGTATTCGTTCGTCGAATACGGCTCCAGCGGTTCCACCTCGATAATCTCATTTTTCGTATCATAACGGATATAGGATTGCAGCTTCTGGTTCTGCGAATTCGTCACATACATCGTTTCCTTGTTCACCGTATGCGGGTCCAGCGGAATATTGAACCGCACGCGCCACACAAAATTCCCCGTCTTAAAACGCAGATCCTGCTTGACCTTGTTCGCAAGCTGTGGTGGAATATCTTCTATATCAATCAAATTTTTTGCCATTTGCAACTCCCTCTGTCGTAATCCAATGCCGCATTTCCAGCATCCATCTTTTGTACTCACTCATGTTTTAGTTTATCACAAAGCAGGCGCACGAACAAGAATTTTGCCGCTGTCTGTCAGAATTTTGTACACGCATTTTCTTTACATCACAGATTTGTAACACTACAATAAAATTGTTACGAATTTGTTATCGTACATTTCAATATATCGTCACATTTTCCATATATTTGAATAGCGTATGCCATATATGGGAACACTGACTGCAAGTACATATTTCCGTAGGAGAGCAAATCATGAAACATAAATTTCAGTTTTCCTACAAAAGACAAAAATTACTGACATTTACTTTGGTGGGAAGCAGTCTGCTCGTCTGTCTGATGAGTCAGGCACGCGAATTTCCATCGATCAAATTACCGCAAAAAGAATACCGACTAACCGGAACATCCCTGCAAAGTGTAAAGGAAATCGTTCCTTATTATGATTCCTGCAACACCGTCTACGATGATTCCCTCTATCAGGGCGAGATCGTCGTCACACAGGAAGGCACCGCTGGCCAGCAGGAAACAACTGCTTTGATCACCTATTTAAATGGACACGCTGTGTCCGAGGAGATCATCGATTCCCGCGTCATCACGCCCGCGATTGCCCGCGAGGTACATGTCGGAACAAAGGAGCGACCGGACTTTCTGATTCCAGTCGATGATTACGTCATCACTTCTTACGTCGGTCCGCGCTGGGGCAGAACGCACAACGGAATCGACCTCGCGGTCAATGTCGGCACGCCTGTCAAGAGCAGCACCGCCGGAACCGTCATACAATCCGGTTGGAACGGTGGCTACGGCATCAGTGTCTATGTGGACTGCGGCGATGGCATGGTCATCCGTTACGGACATCTGTCTGAAACTTCTGTCGAAGTCGGACAGACCGTCGCACAAGGCGATCTGCTTGGACTTTCCGGCAACACCGGAAACAGCACCGGACCACATCTGCATTTTGAAATGCGGGTGAATGATGAGGTTGTTGATCCATTGGAATACGTGAAGCTACAATAAAATAGCTGGGGGTATTTGATTGGAATAATTTAATTTTTACATTTGGGTGGGGCGGAAATTTTCATAAGAAGATATGTAACAGGATTTCCAATCACTGCTTGTCCCAACACACACCCAAGTGTATTATCAAAGATATCATCAAATTCAAACAAGCCCCGGCACAGCCAAAGCTGCAAGCCTTCAATACTTGTAGAAATCAGAATTCCAGTAACCAACGCCAGCCTAATACCTCGTTTCCGTCCACTCGCAAGCGGCAGCAATGCACCAATCGGAACAAACAACGCAATATTCAGCAGAATCTCCCAAAACAAGCTATGTGTATATCCCTCTTCAAAGGCATGATACACTACCTTCCACGACCAGAACCATTCATACTCCGCCTGCCTTGTCCCTGGCTGCCGCATAAACACAGTCGAACCAAATACAAGCATCAGATATGTCACAAGCAATAACACAGAAACTGCCTGCACCCAACGAATATGCTTGCGTAGCACTTGTATCAATAAAATGGCTGTTACTCCTATCAAAACCAAGAAAAATACAACCGCTTCAAACGCGGTCCACTCTGGATAATATTTTATAAATATCTGATTGAGATCCATATGTTTCCCCTTTCCTTGTGTAGTATAGCACAAGTTTTTATCCTCAGATATAACCTGTATTTTTTATTAAAATTACAAAAGCCGGGCTTGACGATTCTGCATGAAATATAGCAGAAAATGCACGAAAGTGAAAAAGTATGCTCTCCAGCGCGTCAATTGTGCCACCCCCCTTGTTTTTTCTTCCACTTATGTTACGATAAATGTGTTCAAAGCAAACACCTTTGGACATCTTGGGGAGAGGATGAGTTGCTGATGTTCGGAAGCAGCTCAGATGTGTGTTTTATATAGAAATACCGTGTGGATTGGGGAATCCACACGGTATTTTGCGTTACTGTTTTAATTTGATGTGTCTTGATCTATAACTTAGTCAAATATTATTCTGACAAACCTTTATAGTAATCAATTACGTTTACAAACGGAATAACAACTTTTCCGCTGTCAAAAATATTAGATGTTATCGATTCTATTTTTCCTCTTGCAATGCTAATCAGAGCTGCAGCTCCATTTATGATTACAAGCTGTTTAAAATCTTCTTCCTCAGTATTTTTTTCTGATAGGAATGCTCCTTCTAAAGATAGTTCTAATTTAAAATTTCGATCTTCTGTCTGCTCTATCTCTACTTCAAAATCTATAGCCATTTGCGAAAAAAGGCCTTCGTCAATATTTTCAAAACTAGGCTCATTAATATTAAGACCAAAACTTCTTTTTGCCTCTTTTTGAACATTCACTATGTTATTTTCAACAGAAATCTCTTTAATCGTTGTACCAACTAACTTTATTCCTGTTGCAATTCGATTTAACTCCATTATGCAATCGCCCCCTTATCATATACAAGTCGTAAATAACCATTATCCCGTCTTTTCTTTCCTACCTTTTCGCTCTCCCATTCCACAATATTATAATCAGATTTTACACATGGTTTATCCAAACTAACAAATAATTTCAAGTTTGTCTTTTGACAAATTTCATTTAATGTTCTTATCGTGAAATTATATTCCCTACTTTCCCACTTAGAAACCATCGCCTGCGTTACGCCCATATATTCAGCAAACTTTTGTTGTGTCATGCCCATGTCAAGTCTGCATCTTTCAATCTGCGCAGAAATCTTTGCTAACTCAACAATCGTTTTTACTTCAGACTTAGAAATACCTTCTGAAACCCAATTTGACTTCTTTGCATTTGCAATCTTTTCTGCAATTCCCATTTTCATATCCTCCATCTATAATCCTTTTAAATTAACTAAACAACCACTTTAGCCTCTTTTGAGCAATTTCAATTGCTCTTTGATAATCTCCAGCATTTTTCTCTAAAAAGGCAGTAAGCAGTATTATGGTGTCATCTTCAATCGTATAAAGTACTCTTACATTTTTCCTGGATTCTGGATGTCTAATACTATATAGTTTGTCAAATCCCGTTAACTTTTCAAATTGCGGCAAATCAATCGCTCGATCTTTTTCCTGTTCTAAAACTGCCAGATCTGCAATCAACTTTTTCTGATATCTCTGCCAAGGCGCATTTTCCCTCCACGCCTCATCAACTGCTTTTCGAAACTCTTTCTTTACACTTGAAATTGTCTCTTCTAATTCTTCAATAAGTAATTGTTCTAATTCCACACCCCAAGTCTCCTCCTTCGTATTGTTATAATATAACTTATAAGTAATATTTTCAACAGTTTTTTATATTTATTATATTCAAAACTTTATTTTATATTCAATTTGATAAACTTTCTCTACTCGCCTCCTCACACTTTACCATAACAAGATTTGCCTGCGTTAACAAACTATCCTGTGACAAAGAATACATTTCTCCACATTTCCTAATAAATAAGTTTTCTGAGATATCCCATATCTATAAACAAATAAATGATTTTTCGTGTTTCTCTGAAGCCAATCAATCAACACATTTCTCCATGTTAAATCCGACTCTCCCAGCGCCAAACCATATGTACAAATCGTATCCGCAGAATTGATTATATTCACCGCCTCAACAACCCGCATCCTGTCATATTCTTCATTAAAAAAAGGTTTAACAAACGCTCTTTTTCCATTTCTTGATAGAGGATATGCTGCTTTCCATTGATTTTCATTGTCAATTCCTAACGTTGGATCATCCCCTAATTTACCATGAATATGGATTATCTGAGGTGCCCGATATGAATATTGATCAAACGCTTTCTCCATAGCATAATCAAAAACCTCTGTGTAATTAAACGAAATCGCCTGGATATTTCTACGCAGCCCTGCATCTCTTATACTCATTGTAGAATTCACATTATGAGATATTCCTTTGTAAAACCCAGAAAACGAATCCACCATCTCATCATGAATTATTTTTTCTTTTGCTTCATCATTTATCCTTTTGAAAAAAAGTTTCTGTTCTCTATCTAGATATTCTCTCATATATACAGAAAAATCCCTGACACATTCAACAAACTCTTTTTCCGTTTTTAGGGATTGCGCATAATCACACATCTCCATCTCGAAATCACCCCAACGATCTATATCCAATGATATTTCTCTTTTGAATGCCTCAATAATAGGAGATTTCGAATCTGAATTAACCATCCGAGAATCTCGTATTCATACCACAATTAAATCAAAACCATTTCCAATCAAAAATAAAGTCATTTTATCCCCCTTGTATAATCTTCAAAACTATTCAGCTCTACTATTCCCGCCGTGTATCAAACAAAAGTAACAACTACTGTGCTGCATACGACAGACAAATCATCATCACAATTTTAAATGCGAATTTTGTCTCACTTTCGTACATGGGAATTTTTCAGAGGTTCTCAACTATCGACATTTTTTCTAGAAAAAAGAATTTGCAATAAGAACGATAACTATATAGAATTCCCCTCACCCCTATAAGTCATGCTCCCACACATGTCTTATAACCATTATTCTACACAAATCTACAATTTTTTCCAGCACCACCTGCAAAATAAATTCTACCGCTTCAACCTTTCCATCCAGCGCCTCGGAAAAGAAGTCATCATCCATCAGCTTCAGTCTGTCAATCCGATTCAGATACTCTTCCTGCCTGTTCAACTCCATCTTCGCCATACACTCCTCCTGTATTGCCCCGGGGTGATGGTTCATCCATCCAACCTTGTCGACACAAAAACCATATCACAGGTGAAAATACATTGTAAAGCGTAAGTTTGGAACATTTAGGAAAAGCACGCAAGAATGCGGGGTACAGGCGAAAATAAATTTTAAAAACGTAAAAAAACCGCCGAAAGCACTACGCTCCCGACGGTCTCCCATCCCTAATCTCTCCTAAATATATCTCTCGTATACACCTTGTCCGCCACATCATCCAGACAAGCATCATACCGGTTCGCAATGATCGCCTGCGACAGATCATTGAACTGCGCCAGATCATTCACAACTCTGCCGCCAAAGAATGTGCTACCATCCTCCAAAGTCGGCTCATACACGATCACGGTTGCGCCTTTCGCCTTGATCCGCTTCATGACTCCCTAGATGGAACTCTGCCGGAAATTATCCGAATTACTTTTCATCGTCAAGCGGTACACACCAACGACAACTTCCTTTTCCTTCGAAGCATCGTAGTCTTCATTCGGTCCATACGCTCCAGCAATCTCCAGCACTCGATCCGCAATATAATCCTTCCTCGTCCGGTTTGATTCCACAATCGCTTCAATCAGGTTCTCCGGCACATCCTGATAGTTCGCCAACAACTGCTTTGTGTCCTTCGGCAGGCAATATCCTCCATAACCAAAACTTGGGTTATTGTAATGTGTGCCGATTCGCGGATCCAAACACACACCATTGATGATCTGCTGCGTATCAAAGCCCTTCATCTCCGCATATGTGTCGAGCTCGTTGAAATACGATACACGCAGTGCCAGATATGTATTTGCAAAAAGCTTGACCGCCTCTGCTTCCGTATACCCCATGATCAGCGTGTCAATATTCTCCTTGATTGCGCCTTCCTGCAACAGCCCCGCATATGTATGTGCCGCCGCAACCAGTCTCTCATCATCCATATCCGTTCCAACAATGATACGGCTTGGGTATAAATTATCATACAACGCCTTTGATTCCCGCAGAAATTCCGGACTGAAAATAATGTTTTCACAACAATATTTCTTCCGGATGGATTTCGTATATCCCACCGGAATTGTGGACTTAATTACCATAATTGCAGATGGATTATACTTCATTACCAATTCAATGACCGATTCTACTGCAGATGTATCGAAGAAATTCTTCTGACTGTCATAATTCGTCGGTGCCGCAATCACAACAAAATCTGCCCCCGCATAAGCCTCCTCTGCATCCAATGTAGCTGTCAGATTTAACGTTTTCTCTGCCAGATACTTCCCAATATATTCATCCTGAATCGGACTTATGTGATGATTGATCTTCTCACACATACGCTTGCTCGCACCCATGACATTTGTCGGATTGACTGCTTTATCTGTACTGATCAGCACAAAACGGTCGCAGTGATTTCGGATTGCCGCAAGTGCGGTTTTATAAGTGCCAAATACGTTGTTTTTGATCGCCTCGCAAGGACTTCCCTCCATGAGTGGCACATGCTTGTGTGCCGCCGCATGGTAGACGATCTGCGGTTTATACTCTTCAAACACACGCTCGATTCTGCAGCTGTCACGTACCGATCCAATCAGTACAGTCAGATTCAGTTTCGGGAAGTTATGTCGTAATTCCTGTTCAATCTCGTATGCATTGTTCTCATATACATCAAAGATGATAAGTCGTTCCGGCCGGCTTGCCGCGATCTGTCTGCAAAGCTCACTTCCGATCGAGCCGCCTCCACCGGTTACCAGCACACGTTTGCCCTCGATATAGCCGGTTATACTAGCAAGATCTATCTTGATCGGTTCTCTTCCGAGCAGATCTTCCATAGAGATCGGCCGGAGCTTACTCAGCTTCACATCACCATCCACAATCTGGTAGATACCTGGCACGGTCTTCACAACACAATCCGTCTCGTTACATATATTAAGTATCTCCCGACGCTCATCCTTTGTTGCCGTTGGAATAGCAAAGATGATTTGATCGATCTTATGCAGCAAATATATCGTCTCTTGTTCCTGCTACCGGAACACCCTCAATAAAACGTCCATTCTTGTTCTTATTGTCATCAATAAAACATTTCACAAGCATGTTGTTGAGCTTGGATGACCGCTGGATTTCCCGCATCAGCGTCTGTCCTGCCGCACCGGCTCCAATAACCATGACATTGTCCACCTGCTTGCCATGTGCCCGGTTTCGTTCTGTGACAAAGATACGATACGAATACCGCAGTCCGATCTCACATACATATTCCAGAACAAATCCTAATATATAGTAGGAAATCGGCATACGCTGCAGGAAGATCGTGATTCCACACAGGTTGATCAGTCCTGCGATCAATGTCGCGTTCGTCATTGGCAGTAATTCACGGATGCCAAGGAACCGCCATATTCGTTTGTACATACTTGTGAGCCAGAAGACTGTCAGCGTGATAACCGTTCGAACCGGTATATATGCGATCCACGCTTCCAGATATTTGATATCAATTGCTGAGAACCGGCAGTCAAACCGCAACCACAATGCAACCGCATACGCAAAATTAACTACAATTGTATCGTACACCATAAGCATCACTGCGACAATATGCCAGTGCTGAATTTTGAACTTTTTCTCTCCCATGTTTCCCATTTCTCCCTGTCACCGGACGCCACGCCCGGAAATTTTATCTTTTGTTACCATTCATCTCCAAAAATATAGTATAGCAATTTGTGAATTGCAATAGACCTTGCAAAATTGACACTTAATCTGTCATAATTGGTATTCGTCCTTGTAAATAGGGAGTTTTCTGGCATACTTTCTGCATTTTTCGTTTGTGCAATTTGTTGCCTGAATGCGAGAATTTTTGTTGTGCTTTGACTATTTTTATTATATAATGAGGGCAGTGTTTTATGAAAGGAAGGTATTATACATGAAATTTGGTTACTTTGATGACGCAAATCGTGAGTACGTCATTACAACGCCTAGAACTCCATATCCATGGATCAACTACTTAGGCACACAGGGATTCTTCTCCTTGATTTCAAACACAGCAGGAGGATATTCCTTCTACAAAGACGCTCGTCTTAGAAGAATCACTCGTTACCGTTACAACAACGTACCTATTGATATGGGTGGCCGTTACTTCTATATTAACGAGAATGGCACCATCTGGAATCCAGGCTGGTCTCCAGTGAAGACAGAGCTGGATGCTTACGAGTGCCGTCATGGTATGGGTTACACAGTGATCACAGGTAAGAAGAACGACCTGAAGGCTGAAGTAACATTCTTCGTACCACAGAATTACGACGGAGAAGTACAGCAGGTAGTTTTGACAAATGAGAGCAACAAAGCTAAGACATTCTCCTTCTTCTCATTTGCTGAGTGGTGTCTGTGGGATGCACAGGACGACTGCACAAACTTCCAGAGAAACTTCAGTACTGGTCGTGTAGAGGTAAAGGATTCTACCATCTACCACAAGACTGAGTACAGAGACAGACGTGATCATTACGCATTCTATTCTGTAAATGACACCATCGATGGTTACGATACAGACCGTGATGCATTCATCGGTTTGTACAATGGTTTCCACAATCCACAGGCAGTTGAAGCTGGTAAGGCTAACAACTCCTTTGCAGATGGCTGGTCACCCATCGCTTCTCATTATAAAGAGATCACACTTGCTCCGGGCGAGTCTAAGACACTCATCTTCATCCTTGGTTATGTAGAGATGCCAGTTGAGGAGAAGTTCGAAGCAGATGGTAAGACTATTAATAAGGTAAAGGCTCTTGCTATGATGGACAAGTACAACACACCTGAGAAGGTTGCTGCTGGTCTTGCAGAGCTGAAGGCTACTTGGGATAATCTCCTTGGCATCTTAAATGTTGACACACCAGATGACAAGGTTAACCGTATGGTTAATATCTGGAATCAGTATCAGTGTATGGTTACATTCAACCTTTCACGTTCTGCTTCCTATTTCGAATCAGGTATCGGTCGTGGTATGGGATTCCGTGATTCAAACCAGGATATCCTCGGTTTCGTTCACCAGATTCCAGACCGTGCAAGAGAGAGAATTATTGATATCGCTTCTACTCAGCTTGAGGATGGCGGTTGCTACCATCAGTATCAGCCACTGACCAAGAAGGGTAACTCCGATATCGGTGGTGACTTCTCCGATGATCCATTGTGGATGATCCTTTCTGTTTCCGCTTACATCAAGGAGACAGGCGACTGGGGTATCCTCGATGAGATGGTTCCTTATGATAATGACGAGTCTAAGGCAAAGCCAATGCTTGATCACTTGAAGGTTTCCTTCTACAAGATCGTAAATAACCTTGGACCTCACGGACTTCCACTTGCAATGCGTGCAGACTGGAATGACTGTATCAACCTGTCATGCTACTCTGACACACCAGGTGAGAGCTTCCAGACATATACAAACCCTAAGTTCGCTGCTGAAGGCGGTTACTCTAAGGTTGCTGAGTCTGTTATGGTTGCTACACTCTTTACCTATGCAGGTCCAAACTATGTATCTATCCTGAAGCACCTCGGTAAGGATGACGAGGCAACAGCTGCTCAGGCTGAGATCGATAAGATGAAAGCAAATATCATGGAATCCGCTTGGGATGGCGACTGGTTCATCCGCGCATACGATGCAAACGGCGAGAAGATGGGTTCTAAGGAATGTGAAGAAGGTAAGATATTCATCGAGCCACAGGGCTTCGCAATCATGTCTGAGATCGGTAAGGATCAGGGCTGTGATATGAAGACACTTGCAGCCATCGATGAGAGACTGAATACAAAGCATGGTCTTGTACTGAACAACCCTGCTTATACAAAGTACTACATCCAGTACGGCGAGATCTCTACATATCCGGGCGGATACAAGGAGAACGCTGGTATCTTCACACACAACAATGCATGGATCATCTGTGCAGCAGCTTACGCTGGTCAGGGTGATCAGGCATTCAAGTATTACTCAGAGATCGCTCCTGCATTCACAGAAGAGACATCTGATATCCACAAGACTGAGCCATATGTATATGGACAGATGATCGGTGGTAAGGATGCTGGTTCTGATATCGGTCAGACAGGTAAGAACTTCGGTCAGGGTAAGAACTCATGGCTGACAGGTACTGCTGCTTGGAACATGGTAGCTATCTCCCAGTACATCCTTGGTGTACAGCCTGACTTCGACGGTTTGAAGATTGATCCTTCTATCCCTTCTGCTTGGGATGGTTTGAAGGCTTCCCGTCAGTTCCGTGGCGACACATATGATATCGAGGTTAAGAACCCAGATCACGTATGCAAGGGTGTTAAGAGCATGACTGTTGATGGCAAGGCAATCGACGGAAATGTAATCCCTGTTGCTGGTGATGGCAAGGCTCACAAGGTTGAGGTTGTTCTTGGTTAATTGATAACTAACGAAACAATTCACAGGTAAAAATAGCAGCGGCTGCACGATGTGCAGCCGCTGTTTTTGTATGCAGTCACCACATAAAAAAGGCACCACCCGTTGGGTGATGCCCTCATATGTAGAAATTCGGTTCTAAGTCTCGATTAGTCCTCGATACCGTTGTTCTTAAGGTAATTAACAACATCCTCTACAGTTGCCATAGCAGCTACGTCATCTGCAGGGATCTCACAACCATACTCCTCTTCCAAAGCCATAACAAGCTCATAAAGATCCAAAGAATCTGCGCCAAGATCATCCTTGAAAGATGTTGAGAGTTCGATTTCGCTCTCGTCAACGCTAAGCTGGTCTGCAATAATTTCCTTTAACTTTTCTAACATACTATTAGTCTCCTTTTACATTTCATTTTATAACTGCACTTGCATATCGGCTAAGTGACTCTCATACAGAAAATATACAACAGCCCTATACTATATGTCAAGCTAGTATTCGTATTTTTAATAAGCGGGGTTAAAAAGCAATCCGCTCAAACTCTGGTACAGGCATTGGCTTTGCAAAATAAAATCCCTGCGCGATATCACAGTTGGAATTCTTCAGGAAATCCACATGTGCCTTTGTCTCGACGCCTTCCGCGATTACCTGCAAATGCAGATCCTTCGCCATACCGATGGTGTGATTTACCACAATCTTGCCCTTCTCCGAAGCGATCTCACTATCAAGGAATTCCTTGTCGATCTTGATCGTATCGACCGAGATATTTCGAATCAGATTCAATGAGGAGAATCCGGAACCGAAATCGTCCACCTCCAGCTTAAATCCCAGCTTCTGAAGACGGTCAAGCACACGATTCAGCTCCTCCGGCTTGTCTAAAAACAGGGATTCTGTAATCTCCAGATTCAGCATATCCGGTGTGAGATCGTATTTGTGGATCAGCTCCATCAACGCCTTTTCCAGATCGTTGTGCTGAATATGATATCTCGATATATTCACGGATATCGGCACAACCGAACGTCCCTGATCCAACCAGCGGCGGATATTCTTACACGCCTCTTCCCACATGTATTCATCCAGCTTCAAAATAAAGCCGTTCTTCTCAAATAACGGAATAAAATCGTTCGGCGGGATCAAGCCCTTCTCTGGATGCTGCCATCTGCAAAGCACTTCGGCACCACACAGGGAGTTGTCCTTCAAACGATACTTCGGCTGCAGATACATCTGATATTGATGCTCGGTCAGCGCCTTCTCCATATCCTGCTCGATCTGTCCGGCACGCAGCATCTCCTCGCGGTAATGCTCATCATAAAATGCACAGAACTTCATGATATTACCCTTTACGGTACGCTCTGCCATCATCGCACGGTCGCACATCAGATTCACCGGAATACTTCGGTCATTCACCAGATAAATACCGAACTTTGTCACGATATCATACTGGAATGGATTGTTGCTGATCTTCTTGCGCAGCTTCTCAATCTCTTTGATGATCTCGCCCTTTTTATCATAGCTCATATAAAAGACGAACATATCCGAATGCAATCTTGCGTAATTGTTCTGATTGCCATATGTCTCCTGCAATACCCGCGCTACAAAACGGAGCACCTGATCGCCCTCCGCAATACCGTGGATATCGTTAATATTCTTAAAACGCTCAATGTCTAACAACACAATTGCATAATTATTGTATAAATCCTGAATCGCAACCTGCGTCTGATCATAAAACCGAATCCGGTTCGAAATGCCAGTCAGCTTGTCCACCTCGTCTGGTGTATGATCCATCAGCTTGACTGCCTGCTCCATCATATTCTGCATAACTACCTGCTCATTGTCGCCAAGTGCGACCAATGTTGCAAGCACAGCGTCTCTACCGTCAAACCATGCAATATCATGATAACGCCACGTTGCCACGCCATCAAGCAGCTCCTCATAACGCTCCCGCACCAGCGGTGCCTGTGTCTTGATATGCTGCATCGGGCAGTCCATACACGGAGTTTCCTTCGTACAAAGCACCTCATGACAAATCATGCCGACACGATTTCCCATCAATTCAATCGCCTTGTCATTCTGATACAGAATCTCAAAGCTGGAACGGTCAATGACGATGCTTGCCTCACATCCGGCATTTAAAATGGAGTGAATGACCTGCTTCGTCTCCTGCATGTTTAATTCATCGGTTATCATACCGAAATTCATATATTCGCTTCCTTTTATCAGGTAAATATTTATTTAGTAAACAACACAGATTTACTATAACAATGATGGAATTTTATGTCAATCGAAATCAGTCAAATACTTACAAATACTTGTGATTTTCTATGTTTTTACTAGATTCTTTTCCTCGTTTTATATAATTTTTTGGTTGACAGAATGTGTATTATTCACTATACTAAATAATAAGAATTATTACTATTTTATGATATAGTATCAATACTATTCGTATACAGATAATGTGCAGAGTACGTTAACTCATATATTGTTCAGAGTGTGTCAGCTCATATATTGTGCATACAGTGTATTAGTATATATAGTAACGGAGGTATCTATGGCAACAAGCAAATATAGTCATCAACGAGAATCAATTATAAACTTTCTGACGGGCAGAACCGATCACCCGACTGCGGATGCTGTCTACCAGTATTTGCGGAACGACCTCCCAACGATCAGTCTCGGTACGGTCTACCGGAACTTAAACCAGATGGCAGCGTCCGGCAGGATTCTGCGTCTGCATGTAGACGGAAAAACCGATCACTACGACGCCTGCACCGACCCACATGCCCACCTTTTATGTACGAAATGCGGTGCCGTGCGTGATATCCATATGAATTTCGAGGATGATCTGATTGCACAGGCTGCAGAAATCTCACCATGCCGCGTGGATGGCGTATCTGTATTGTTTACTGGTTTGTGTGAAGAGTGCGCAGACTGTGTCGACGATGAACTTTGATGGGTGATAAATCATAATTGGTGTTGAACTGTAATTGATGAAAAATCGCCGGTTCATAACAATTTCCCCAATATTTGACTTCTGTGTCTGTTTTACTGGGTAAATTATACGTAAAAACAAAAAAATCCCCAACCATTTACGCTCTCAAGCAGCTTCCGGTTGGGGAATTTTTTGTTATATGAATTTATTCCCCAATCAGCCACTTTCTAGCCAGCTTCCAACTGGGGAATTTTTATTCTACTGCATTTTTTACCCAACAGTCACCCAATAATCAGTACTACTGCATCAGAATCATTGGGTTGATTGGCACGCCATTCTTCATCAGCTCGAAAAATACATGTGTACCTTCCTCGGTATAGTAACTGCTTGGAGGAGCAACCTCGCCGATATTCTGCGCGGTTGTAATCGTATCACCCTCGGCGACAGTGACATTCATCAACTGTCCGTAGATTGCTTTGAATCCATTTCCCATGATTACAGTCACCGTCGTTCCATGCTCTTTGTCCTCGCTGACAGACTCGACAACGCCCTCATAGGCTGCCAATACATTTTCTCCCTCATCTGCAGCGATCAGGATACCCGGATTGCAACGATAAGAACGAAGTGTCTTGAAGTATACGGTTGTGTCCATGCTGTATGGCAAGATGACCTTTCCATCTACTGGCCATACGAGCGTGCCACCTTCGTTGTAGGCATTCGCAACAACCACACCATCTTCATTGACGATCACGCCATCACTGCTTGTCTCTGCAGTCGCTTCAGATGATGCATTGCTGTCACTTGTACTTTCATCTGTATTTTGTGCGCTTTCATTTGTGCTGTTTTCTGTATCCACACTTTGTGCATCTTCATTTGCAGCTATTTCCTGTGCTGTCTGATTGTCCGCATCGGTATCACCAGCAACTGCTTCATCGGAATTTGCCTCTGCTGTTTCCGGCATCTCCACCTTTGTCTCAGCAACCTGTTCCGTTGTTTCTGTTACCTCCGGTGCATTCAGATCCACCGTCTGCTTGTCTACTCCAAACTCGCTTTTGTAAGTATTGTAATTATAGATTACCATCAGACCAACGAACGCCAGAACGCCTGTGCCTATCGCAATATACAGTCCCTTTGTCCGCAAAAATTCTTTGAATCGGTCCATACTCTGCCTCCTTTTGATTTGCTAATGCTAGTATGGACACATTATTTTCCTTTTATTCAATTATTTTCTTTTTGCTCGATTATTTTTCCTTTGGTGGCGATCACCGCACGCTCATAACGCGCCTTGACGGATTTGTAATTCTCCCTGCCCCATTTTGCGATATAATCTTCTTCCGTATAATATTGAAATTCCAGATCTGACGCCTGTATTACGGTCGCGTCTCCCATCGCATAATACACCTTCGTCCGAAGCGCGACCGCCTGTGCCTGCAAATAGCTGTCATCCGCGCTTGCATCCACGATTCCCGGCATGATATGCGCTACATATTTTTCCACATCCACCAGCTCATTTCCCGCTTTCGTCTGCACCAGCACATCTCTCCCGGTTGAAATGCGTTCCAGCGAGGCAGTCCCGTCCCCCTGCTTTCCATTCACGCAGAATGTGACGAGACACGGCACCACGATTGCACAGACAACCGCCACTAAAATATATGGAAATACTTTCATATACAACAACCCTTTTCTTGCTCGTTTTATTATATGTACAAACGCGGAGCAGCATGCTGTATTTTTGTATGTGTGCTCGCGATTGCTTCCGGCTTGACATATTCCGTATAATGTCTATAATAATAGCAGAGTGTTTGTCATATATGGCTGCGCGAAGGGGCACACCACCACGGGTGTGGTTTTTTCGCGTGGCTTTTTTGATATTTTATAAACGGAGGTTTCAAATATGGAGAATAACAACGATGTTTTCATGCTTGGCGGACATGAGTTTCATTCCCGCTTTATCTTAGGTTCTGGAAAATACAATTCCCACCTGATCCGTGCGGCAGTCGAATATGCCGATGCCGAGATCGTCACGCTCGCCCTGCGCCGTGCCAATACCAGACCAGAAGAGAATATTCTGGACTTTATCCCGAAGAACGTAACGCTGCTGCCGAACACATCCGGCGCAAGAAATGCAGAGGAAGCAATCCGTATCGCCCGCCTCGCCCGTAAAATGGCTGGCACTGATTTCGTCAAGGTCGAGATCATGCGCGATTCCAAATACCTGCTTCCTGACAATCAGGAGACGATCAAAGCGACAGAAGTCCTCGCGAACGAAGGCTTTGTCGTTATGCCTTACATGTATCCAGACCTGAATGTTGCCCGTGATCTGGCAAATGCAGGCGCCGCCTGTATCATGCCGCTCGCATCGCCGATTGGTTCCAACAAGGGTCTTGCAACGAAAGATTTCATCCAGATTCTGATTGATGAGATCGACCTCCCGATCATCGTCGATGCCGGTATCGGACGCCCTTCACAGGCTTGTGAAGCAATGGAAATGGGTGCCGCTGCCATCATGGCAAATACCGCGATTGCAACTGCCGGTGATATCCCGATGATGGCAAGCGCATTTAAGGATGCGATCATCGCCGGTCGTAAAGCTTATCTGGCAGGACCTGGGCGCGTACTCGACAAGGGCGGCGCAGCTTCCGATCCTCTGACCGGATTTTTGCGATAGGAGGAAAATAACGAATGGAACAAGAATATACAATAGATAATTCCTACCTCTCCCCGGAAGCGCAGAAGCGCAAGAAGGACTTGGAGGAAAACCCGACATCCCGTACCAACCATATGGAATATATGGACGGCATGGAAGTGCTGGATTCTGATATCAAGGACAAGGTGCGCGCAGCCATGCAGTCCTATGATTACAACGCTTACACCGATGCGGATGTCCGCACAGCCCTTGCAAATGCGAAGCAGGGACACTGTGGCATTGAAGATTTCAAAGCACTTTTATCCCCTGCCGCACTTCCACATTTGGAGGAAATGGCTGCTCTGGCACAGAAGGAGCGGTTGGCACATTTCGGCGACTGTGTATACATTTTCACCCCGCTATACATTGCAAACTATTGCGAGAATTACTGTGTGTACTGCGGTTTCAACTGCTATAATCACATTCACAGAAAGAAGCTTACCGAAGCAGAAATGGAAGCAGAGATGAAGGTCATCGCAGATTCCGGCATTGAGGAAATCCTGATGCTGACCGGCGAGAGCCGCGCCGTAAGTGACGTGAAATACATCGGCGAAGCGTGCAAGCTGGCGCGGAAATATTTCCGGAATATCGGTCTGGAGATCTACCCGGTCAATACTGACGAATACCACTATCTGCATGAGTGCGGTGCCGACTACATCACTGTCTTCCAGGAGACTTACAACCCAGACAAATATGAGACGCTTCATCTGATGGGACACAAGCGTGTATGGCCATACCGTTTTGACGCGCAGGAACGCGCGCTTCGCGGTGGCATGCGTGGTGTCGGATTCTCCGCGTTACTTGGGCTCGATGATTACCACACAGATGCACTTGCAACAGCCCTGCACGTATATTATTTACAGCGGAAATACCCGCATGCAGAAATGTCTATTTCCTGTCCGCGTCTGCGCCCGATCATCAACAACGACAAGATCAATCCAAAGGATGTCCATGAAAATGTCCTCTGCCAGATATTATGTGCTTACCGGTTGTTCCTTCCATTTGCAGCAATCACGGTTTCTTCCCGCGAGGAAGCGCGTTTCCGCGATGGCATCATCCGCATCGCCGCAACTAAGATTTCCGCAGGCGTATCGACCGGTATCGGTGACCACAAGGAGAAATACGAAGCACACGAAGTAACAAAGATAGATTCTGTCCAGAAAAGTGTGAATAATAGCGCACAGACAGACGATGGTCTGGCATGCGCAAATAACGGTTCACCGGCTGATGCTGCTCGCGCATGCGTAAATGACGGTTCACAGGCTGATGCTGCTCACGCATGCGTAAATGACGGTTCACAGGTTGATGCTGCAGATGCCGGTGATGAGCAGTTCGAGATTGCTGACAACCGTAGCTTCGAGGAAATCTACGATGCCATCCGCGCCCAGGGCATGCAGCCGGTATTGAACGACTACTTGTACACGGAGGAGTATCATAATTAGGTTTTGGGTATTCTAATTTAGACTGGTAGCATCATGGCTTTATTAGTTATTGGTTGGGGAAATTTTAGCTATTTAGATTTTTTACCCAAGTTTCCTTAATTTAATTGTCTACTTGTTGGGGAGATTTCCTACAATACGGTTTTTCTCCCCAACTTGCTATAGTCTAATTACCTATTTATTGGGGGGTTTTTGCACTATTCAATTTTTTACCCAATTTGCCATGGCTTAATCGCCTACTTGTTGGGGGACTTTTCCTATAATATGAATTTCTCCCCCCCCAACCTACGCCATAGCGGACATATCAAGACTAGGGAATATTTACAATTATCAAATGATATTTTCGAAAGGATTACAGAATATGATGACACAGACACGAATCGCAGTAACAAACCGGACTATATGTTATGAATTATACAAACAGGCAGGCTTAGCAAGTGCAGAGGACACACCGCTCACTTGCTTATCCCGCCAGATTCGTGTGCTTCTAAACAATAATTCTTACGACAAAATTCTAGTTCGTGAAAAGGATCTAAGCGTAGAGGAATACCATGAATTTATCGCTGATATTTTCTCTGCCCAACATTCCTATCGCTCCGCAACTAACTTGACCTCCAATAACTGTACATCTCCAAAGAATCCGCTCACCATTAACTCAAGATCAGATAATTCTACCCTCACAAAATCAATATGCTCCGATGGATTCAACATAATGTCCTCCCGCATCATTGTACACAATTTTCCAGCGGTTGCCGAAGAATTTGGTACAGATCTGCATCTGCCATTTTTCATGTTTACGAATTTACTTTGTCAATCAGGCAATTCAGGACAAAATAATTTTCAGAATTCCCTATCTAATAGTTCTGTCCTGGCTTCTGATGCTTCTGGTACCTCTGTTATAACTTCAAATAACGATCTGACTCATGGTACCTCTGTTATAACTTCAGATAATGGTCTGTCCCATGAGAATACTACATCCGCAACAACATCTTCTGACGGCTTCCGAAGAAAATATCCGCACATCAAAAGGATCGGAACCTCTATCCACAGTGTAGAGGACGCAGTCTTTGCAGAATCACATGGTGCAGATTACATCACCGCCGGACATATCTTTACAACGGATTGTAAAAAAGGGCTTCCGGGAAGAGGTATTGACTGGCTGAAGTCAATCTGCAATGCTGTTTCTATTCCAGTGTACGCCATCGGTGGAATTTCAGATGCAAATGTTTCCATGTTATACGATTGTAATATATCTGGATATTGCATGATGTCGGCGTCCATGAAACCAATTCTATCCGAATAATTGAGCGTTCCATTTTAAGGAATTAAGTTTGTTTCTGACAGATTACCTACTTTAATAAACCTAATTAAACTCCTTACAATTTGGAGCTTTTTCCCTTTTGGTTTACTTTACCACTACTCTGTCACATACTTTTGGGATTTACTATATTGTAACTTCATCACATATTTTTGATTTTTCTCTGTTGCAACCTCATCACTCGTTCTTCGTTTAGTGCAAATCTTATATTTTCTCCATTTTCCCCCAGCATATTCCCACTTGAATTTGTGCAAATCTCCTAAACTTGCATTTTTTACTCAAAAAGTTCTTTACAAGCAATCATAATCCATGCTATTGTCTATATGGTTAATTCATTTAATTTCTAAAGTGAATTTATCTACATGTTCTTATTTTTACCCATTATTTTATTACATAATGAACATTATAACGAAACAGGCATAATTGTATCAAACTATGTCATGTCATAACACTTTTTCTGACCCGGATTCTACTTCCCCCGGTCCCATATTTTTCTTTCTGACTAGGGACATTTTCTATCAGTTTCCTGTCATGTTCCTAGTCAATTTCAAAAACTATAATTATTTTATTTAACAACGGAGGTTTTTATGGACGTACAAAAAATGCAAAAGGAACTCGAACATTTATTAGCTGAAGTACACTGGATACAGCAAAAGCTAAAGAATCTACCAGAGGAAAACATATCTTGTGAACGCGACAAACAATACATTCGATGGTACTTAATATCTGAAGGGAAACGAAACTATCTGCCACGCTCACAAGAGAAATTAGCCAATAAATTAATGCAGAAAAAATACTATCTCGCCCGTCTAAAAGATGATTTGGATGAAATTACATTTCTAAAAAAATGCTTGAAAATTGCACCACCACACACACGAAGAATTGACAAACTTCTATCTCCAGATTCTTCCTATCACAATCTTCTACTTTCAGCAGTTTTCAATGATGAAGTTTCATGGTCAACAACCGACTATCAAAGATCCAATAACTATCCAGAAAAATTAATTCATAATACTTATGCGGGGATTCTGGTACGTTCCAAATCAGAAGTTCTTATTGCCAATGCCCTATTTTCAAAGCAAATTCCTTTTCGATATGAAGCATGTTTGCAACTTGGATCTCATACTGTCTATCCGGACTTCACGATCCGACATCCTGTCACAAAGAAAATATATTATTGGGAGCACTTAGGAATGATGGGGGAGGAAGACTATCTCGACAATGCCTTAACGAAAATCCGACGTTATTGCCGGAACAATATCTATCCTGACGGCAATTTGATTCTTACATATGAGTCGCTTCAAACGCCACTTGATTCTGAACTTGTCCTACATATCATCGAGCACTACTTCTCGTAGCTTCCGGTTGGGGAGTTTCTCTCGCTCTACCACTTTCTACCCAACCTGCTTGCTTCTCTTTACCTTCCGGTTGGGGATTTTCTCCCGTTCCGCCATTTTCTACCCAACCTGCTTGCTTCTCTTTACCTTCCGGTTGGGGATTTTCTCCCGCTCTGCCACTTTCTACCCAATCCGCCCCAATATCCACAGAGACAAGATGCGCTCTGCGCATCTTGCTCTGATTAGCGGTCGTCAAATGCACCGCATAAATGGGGGAATTCCCTCCATTCTACTATTTTCTTCCTAATCCAGCTTGCTTTACTCCAAAAAAGGCTGCCACCATCGGTGACAGCCTTCTCCCATATAACCGGCATGTGCACGCACAGCCGCTCATATATTCCTATCTATAAAATTACAATGTAACTTCTACTTTCTCAAGCTTCCAGATCTCCTGTGCATACTCTTCGATTGTTCTATCAGAAGAGAACTTACCTGCACAAGCAGTGTTGAGCATAACCATCTTAGCCCAGTTAGCCTTATCCTTGTAAGCCTTGTTTACACGCTTCTGTGCATCTGCATAAGAATCGAAATCCTTCAATGTGAAGTATACGTCCTTCATTACAAGAGAATCATATAAGTCACGGAACAATTCCTTATCGCCATTTGAGTAAGTTCCATCTACCAGCTGGTCAAGAACCTTCTTAACCTTTGGATTTGAATTGTAGATGTCCATTGGATAGTAACCGCCATCCTTCTCATACTTCATTACTTCCTCAGCTGAAAGTCCAAAGATAAATGCGTTCTCCTTACCAACTTCCTCTACGATCTCTACGTTTGCACCATCCATCGTACCAAGTGTAACAGCACCGTTCAACATGAACTTCATGTTACCTGTACCGGAAGCCTCACGGGAAGCTGTTGAGATCTGCTCCGATACATCTGCTGCTGCGAAGATGATCTCTGCGTTTGATACACGGTAGTTCTCGATGAATACAACCTTGATCTTGCCCTTGATAGACTTATCATTGTTGATCACGTCTGCTACAGAGTTAATCAGCTTAATTGTAAGCTTTGCTGTCTTGTAACCAGCTGCTGCCTTTGCACCGAAGATAAATGTTGTCGGCTCAAAATCCATATCCGGATTTGCCTTCAACTCATTGTACAGATGCATAACATGAAGGATGTTAAGCTGCTGTCTCTTGTACTCATGAAGTCTCTTAACCTGAACATCGAAGATAGAGTTCGGATCTACATCGATACCATTGTGTTCCTTGATGTACTCAGCCAGACGAACCTTGTTCTTGTACTTAATGTCCATGAACTCCTTCTGAGCCTTCTTGTCTGTTGCGTACTTCTTCAGACCTTCAAGTACCGGAAGATCTGTGATCCAGCCGTCGCCGACCTTCTTTGTAGCCCAGTCAGCAAGCAATGGGTTTGCATGGAGAAGGAATCTTCTCTGTGTAATACCGTTTGTCTTGTTGTTGAACTGCTCCGGACGCATCTCGTAGAAATCACGAAGCTCACGCTTCTTCAAGATTTCTGTATGAAGTTTAGCAACACCGTTTACGGAGTAAGATCCGGCGATAGCAAGGTGAGCCATCTTAACCTGACCATCATAGAGGATAGCCATGCTGCGAACCTTATCCTGGTTGCCCGGATACATATCTTCAATCTTAAGAACGAATCTACGGTTGATCTCATCTACGATCTGATATACTCTAGGAAGAAGCTTCTGGAAGAGGTCGATTGGCCACTTCTCAAGTGCCTCAGCCATGATTGTATGGTTTGTATATGCGCATGTTCTGCAAGTGATATCCCAAGCATCATCCCACTCAAGATTCTCCTCATCAACAAGGATTCTCATAAGCTCTGCTACTGTTACAGTTGGATGTGTATCGTTCAGCTGGAATGTAACCTTGTTTGGAAGATCATGGATATCTGCGTTGTTCTCCTTGAACTTCAGGATTGCTCTCTGTACAGAAGCGGATACGAAGAAGTACTGCTGCTTTAAGCGAAGCTCCTTACCTGAATAATGGTTATCGTTTGGATAAAGTACCTCAACGATGTTACGGGCAAGGTTTGCCTGCTCCACTGCGTTCTGATACTCACCCTTATCAAATGAATTAAGATTGAACTCCTGTACCGGCTCTGCATCCCAGATACGGAGTGTATTTACAACATTATTGCCATATCCAATGATTGGAAGATCATATGGAATCGCACGAACTGCCTGATAATCCTTGTGTACGAAGTAATTCTTTCCCTCTCTGCATTCTGTCGCTACATAGCCACCGAACTTAACCTCTACTTCATACTCCGGACGCTTTACCTCAAATGGATTGCCGTTCTTCAACCAGTTATCCGGCTTCTCGATCTGGTAACCATTCTCGATTGCCTGCTTGAACATACCGTAACGATAACGGATACCACAACCATATGCAGGGTAGTTCAATGTAGCAAGGGAATCCAGGAAACATGCAGCCAGTCTGCCAAGACCACCATTACCAAGTGCTGCATCCGGCTCCTGATCCTCGATCACATTCAAGTCAAAGCCAAGCTCTGCCAATGCTTCCTTCACCTGCTCATAGCATGTGAGGTTGATCATATTATTACCAAGTGCACGGCCCATAAGGAACTCCATAGACAGGTAGTAAACAGTCTTTGCATTCTTCTCCTCGTATGCCTTCTGCGTAGCGATCCAGCGATCAATGATATGATCCTTCACTGCGTAGGACACTGCCTGAAATACCTGTTCCTGTGTTGCTTCATCGATAGTCTTACGGAAAAGGTTTTTGACGTTGTTAATGACGTCCTTCTTGAAGCTTTCCTTATCGAAATCAGCCATCTTCTTCATAGAATTAATCCTCCTTGTTTATGTGCGTATGTGCATCCGAAAATGCCCACACTTATCTTACGTAACATGTCCATATCATCCCCGTTGCTAATCCTCTCATTACCGTTATCGTAGCTTATCCGGCAGCACACCATCATCCGGCATACAATCCTAATTCTCTACGCGATACTCTCCCGTCGCAGACATGTCATTTCAGGGCATCCCAGCCCCATTCCAACACATTCAGTGTAGCAGACATAATTACACGATACAATGAAAAATGTATTTTTCGTTACATCTGCCCATGAATGTGTGAATTAACAAAAAATTTTATACAATTTGCTTGCAAATCCTCTGTTTGATTTGCAGAACTTTACTTATTATTTTATTTACTTACTTCCACGCCGATCGTAACTTTCTCGCCGTTGATGTTCCACTCTTTTGAGTTGTCACACGCTGCATCCATCACAAATGCATCGCCAAGTACGACTCGCTTGATCTCATCTGCGTTCTTCTCCATAACCTCTGCGATCTTCGCATTGCCGGTTACATAGACCTTGATACGGTCTGTTACCTGGAAGTCAGAATCCTTACGCATCGTCTGGATCTTGGAGATCACCTCACGCACATAGCCTTCCTCGATCAGCTCCGGTGTCAGGGTTGTGTCGATAACAACCGTTACATAGTTATCACCCTCTGTCACATAGCCTTCCATCTTCGCTACATCGATCAGCAGATCTTCCTCAGCGAGTGCAATCTCTGTATCATCGGCTGTGAACTTGATCACGCCGTTTGCCTTGAGCTCGCTCATCGCTTTGTTGCCATCTACATTTGCAAGGTATTCCTTGATTGCGTTCAGATGCTTGCCATACTTTGGTCCGACTGTACGAAGCTGTGGCTTGAATGAATATGCAGTAAATGCAGACAGGTCTTCCTTGAACTCTACATTCTTCACATTCAGCTCGTCACGCAGGATATCTACGAAATAATCATCCAGTGTCTTAGCAGCCTTGATGTACATATTTGCGATTGGCTGACGGGACTTGATGTTTGCAGTATTTCTTGCGGCACGTCCAAATACAACGACCTTCAGTACTTCATCCATGCTTGCTTCAAGCTCCGGATCGATCATGGATTCGTTCACCTCTGGGAAGTCACACAGATGGATAGATTCCGGTGCATTCTTATCTACCGTACGAACCAAGTTCTGGTAGATATCCTCTGTCAAAAACGGAATCATCGGTGCTGCAGCTTTGCAGAGTGTCACAAGTGCCGTATAAAGTGTCATGTATGCGTTGATCTTATCCTGTGGCATATCCTTTGCCCAATAACGCTCACGGCAACGTCTGACATACCAGTTACTCATATCATCGACAAACTCCGCGAGTGCCTTAGTTGCCTCCGGAATACGGTAGTTGCCCAGATTATCATCTACGGACTTCACCATAGAATTAAGCTTTGACAACAGCCACTTGTCCATCACGGACAGCTTGTCATACTCCAATGTATACTTCGTTGGATCAAATTCGTCAATATTTGCATACAGTACATAGAATGCATACGTGTTCCAGAGTGTACCCATGAACTTTCTCTGGCCTTCGACCACTGCATCCTCATGGAAGCGGTTTGGAAGCCAAGGTGCGGAGTTGCTGTAGAAGTACCAGCGGATTGCATCTGCGCCGTATTTGTTCAGGGCATCCATCGGATCAACCGCGTTACCCTTGGACTTACTCATCTTCTGTCCGTCCTTATCCTGTACGTGGCCAAGCACGATAACGTTCTTGTAAGGTGCCTTGTCAAAGAGCAATGTGGAAATTGCCATCAGAGAATAGAACCATCCTCTTGTCTGGTCAACTGCCTCACTGATGAAGTCAGCCGGGAAGTTGTCCTCGAATATATCCTGATTCTCAAACGGATAATGCCACTGTGCAAATGGCATCGCACCGGAATCGAACCAGCAGTCGATAACCTCCGGTACACGCTTCATCTCGCCGCCACAGTCCGGACACTTGATCGTCACTGCATCAATGTATGGACGATGCAGCTCGATATCATCCGGGCAGTTGTCGCTCATGGATTTCAGTTCCTCGATCGAACCGATCGCGTGACGCTTGCCACACGAGCACTCCCAGATATTCAGTGGAGTTCCCCAGTAACGGTTACGGGACAGCCCCCAGTCCTGAACATTTTCCAGCCATGCGCCGAAACGTCCCTTACCGATACCTTCCGGAATCCAGTTTACGGTGTTATTATTCTTCACCAGTCTGTCCTTCACTGCGGACATCTTGATGAACCATGTATCTCTTGCATAGTAGATAAGCGGTGTGTCACATCTCCAGCAGTGTGGATACTCATGCTCAAACTTCGGAGCGTCGAACAGAAGTCCTGCCTTCTCCAGATCAACGAGTACCGGCTTATCTGCATCCTTTACGAATAATCCTGCGTAAGGTGTTTCCTTTGTCATATCACCCTTGCCATCGACAAACTGAACGAATGGAAGGTCGTATTTTCTTCCGACGTTTGCATCGTCCTCACCAAATGCCGGTGCGATATGAACGATACCGGTACCATCGGACATCGTTACATAGGAATCGCATGTAATGTAATGTCCCTTCTGTGGAAGCTTTGCCACATACGCCTTTGTGCACTCAAAAAGCGGCTCGTATTCCTTGCCCTCTAATTCCTTACCCTTATAGGTCTCGAGGATTTCATATGCAGGTGTTCCCTCTGCAATCTTCTCTTCCTTGACAAGCTTCTCTGCCATGCCGCCAAGTACCTTGTCAAGCAGAGCCTCTGCCATGTAGTAAGTATAGCCGTCTGCTGCCTTTACCTTGCAGTAGTTCTCATCCGGATTCACACAGAGTGCCACATTACTTGGAAGTGTCCAAGGTGTTGTCGTCCATGCAAGGAAATACGCATCCTCACCGATCACCTTGAAACGTACCACAGCGGAACGTTCCTTGACTGTCTTATACCCCTGTGCTACCTCATGTGACGAAAGCGGTGTTCCACAACGTGGACAATAAGGTACGATCTTGAATCCCTTGTAGAGAAGTCCGTCGTCCCAGATCTTCTTCAATGCCCACCATTCGGACTCGATAAATGTATTGTGATATGTGACATACGGATTATCCATATCTGCCCAGAATCCTACCTTGTTGGAGAATTCTTCCCACATACCTTTGTATTTCCATACGGACTCTTTACATTTGCGGATAAACGGATCTAAGCCATACGCCTCGATCTGCTCCTTGCCATCGATACCAAGCTCCTTCTCGATTTCAAGCTCAACCGGAAGACCATGTGTATCCCATCCGGCCTTACGGATAATCTTATGACCCTTCATTGTCTGATAACGCGGAATCATATCCTTGATCACACGTGTCAGCACATGGCCGATATGCGGCTTGCCGTTTGCAGTTGGAGGGCCGTCATAAAATGTATAAGTCGGCAGGTCTTTCTTCTCTTCGATACTCTTCTCGAAGATCTCGTTCTCTTTCCAGAACTTGAGTACTTTTTCTTCCCGGCTGGTGAAGTCCAGCTTTGTAGAAACCTTTTCGTACATACTTCTATATTTCCTTTCTTATTATGTTTGATTTTCATGCATATCTGTATCTGTCATAAAAATAGATTTCCGTCTGATTCACAGACCTATCCAAGTTTTCAGTATAACGCATAACCCACGAAAATGTCAATAAAACCCTGCCATGTCACTTCCGCCAGTTATAAATATATTTTGTTATCCATTCCGTGAAAACTTGCTCCTTCATTTTTGTAAAAAGGAAATGACATACGACTGTAATTTTGGTATAATAAACGCAGATCGTCAAAAGCTGACACGGAAGGAGTTTCATATGATCAATTTTAAAGTTGGAATTATGGGTGCCGGAAAGATTGCCGGTGTTATTGCAGATACATTAAAGGATTTGGATGCATTCGAAGCATACGCGATTGCTTCCCGCGATACAGAAAAAGCAGCAGCATTTGCCAAAGAACATGGCGTTACAAAATACTATGGTTCTTATGAGGAACTTGTGGCGGATCCGGATGTCGAACTCATCTACATCGCAACCCCTCATTCCCATCATGCAGAGCACGCAAAACTTTGTCTGAATGCAGGAAAACCAGTGCTTGTCGAGAAAGCATTTTCTTACAATGCCGCTACAACCGAGGAAGTTCTGAACCTTGCAAAAGAGAAGAACCTGTTCTGCGGCGAAGCAATGTGGATTCGTTTCATGCCAATGTACCGCCTGATGGCAGAGTACATCCAGAAGGGTGCAATCGGGCGTGTCAATAATATCACCTGTTCCCTTGGCTACTCTCTTCTGAAGGAAGAACGGCTGACCAAGCCGGAACTTGCCGGTGGTGCACTGCTTGATCTTGGTGTATATCCGCTCAATCTGATCTCCATGATCTATGGCAGCGAACCTCCGATGATCGGTTCTACCTGTGCCAAGCTTGACACAGGCGTGGATGCGCAGGAAGCATTGCAGATTTCATACAAAGGTGGCAGATGTGCAAACGCATTTGTCACAATGATGTACCAGCCTGACAACAATGCAAAAATCTATGGTGACCGCGGATATATCGAGATTGACAACATCAACTGTCCGGAGACATTCCGTATTTACAATCAGGATCACAAGCTTGTGCTTGAGACGAAAAAACCGGACAAGCAGACAACCGGTTATGAATTCGAGTTTATCGCTGCCAGAGATGCCATCATCGTTGGTCAGACCGAGTGCCCGGAGATGCCGCATGCAGAGACACTTCGCATCATGCAGATCTGCGACTCACTGAGAAATACATGGCAGATCAAATATCCGATGGAATAATCATTTCCCGTTAGAACTACACGCCGCCGGGCGCACATTTAACAAACACCGGACAGAGAGAACGCTTCTCCTTGTCCGGTGTTTTAATTTCCATTCATATATATGTTTGCCGGTTCATTCAAAAAACATACGACGATTCTGTCTCCGCTGCCATAACTCCTGCATCGTCGGAAACTGTTCATGCAGCGACCTCACATACGTCGGTCCAATTGCAATCTGATCCGAATTGCACATCGTAATAACGCGGTTTGTATAATCAATATTGCGTACATAGTTTGCATTAATGATTCCACTGCGGGAACATTGCAGGAAATACCATACATCGGCAGCCTCCAGAAGCTGTTGTAGGGTAACATATCGCACAGGATATTTCCCACCATTATTCAGACAGACCTCCATCGACCGGTTAGATGCCAGTATATGACTGACCTTGGCACATTGGATCGGGTATATCACATTCTGGTTCTGGATATACAGCATGCGTGCCTCTATTTTATCCTGCCGCAGCATCGGACATGTGTGCGGACTCGTGCACCAGAGTTCCTCCAGAGCCTGTACAAGTGTTTCACACAACCGATGTTCGAGCGACAAAGTATCAATTACCGCAAAACAACACAGCTCCCTATCACAATAACCATTCGGATCTTCCACGTCAGATATCAATATCATAGGCGTATCCCGATAACGCTTCAACCTGCGCGCGGACTCCATAAACCGGTATGCATCTACAATATTCTGGTGAAACTGCTCCTCCGCTGGCCCGCACACCATTACATCAACCTGATGCTCTACAATAATCTTATAGGCCGCACTATAATTTCTGACAATCTTCACAGAATATTCCAGCGCTAACTGACTTACAACCATACGACTACGTTCTAATATCTCTTCATCCCCCATGACAAACAACACAATTTTTCTTTCCCTCAACACATTCTCCCCCTCGTAAATAAAAAGCAGAAAAACCTCCTCCTGTCTTTCTGCTTTCTTGTCCCCTAGTTACAATATTTCTCTATCAATGTAAGTGCTTCGTCCATCTTGTCAACCGGAATCTGTCCGGGTGCCGATGCCTCCGCAAAGCTTGCAAATGTGATTGCACTGCCGAACACCTGACCGCTGATCCGGCTGATTGCCCCCATCTTCCCCATCGACATCGTGACAACCGGTACCTCTGCATACGCTTCCTGCATCATAGCCGTTGCAGCAAGCAGATTCACCACATGCATTTTATTCTCCGGCATCACAGCAATCTTTGCAACATCCGCGCCAAGATCCTGCATACTGCGCAGCCGGTTCACGATCGTGGATGCATCCGGTGTGGTCTGGAAATCATGATTTGACATAATGATCTTTACCCCTTTTTCCTTTGCAATCCCGATCATTTCCTCTGCCTGCTCTGCCCCGGAGAATAACTCGATATCCACCATATCTGCCGTTGCTTTTTCAATCACGTGCCGGTTGATCTCGTAGATCGTCGGCGTGGTAAAGGCAAGCTTCTCGCCGCCCTCCGCTTCACTCCGGATCGTAAATAACAACACTTTTTCTGGCAGAATCTCTGCTACCTTCGCAAGCAATCTATCTAACACTTCATAGTCAGGCAAAATATCCAGATAATCGCCACGAAGCTCCACCATATCAATGGCAGAGCTTCTCTGTGACTGTCTTATCTGATCCGCCTGCGCTATGATCTCCTCCGCCGACCGTCCGACCAGCGGCACACAGATCTTCGGCCGGTCAAAGCCGATGATACAATGTTTGATCTTACAATAACGAATCATATAATTTTCCTCTATTTTTACTGTATCTTCTCATAGTACTTGGATTCCAGTGCCTGCAACAGCTGCTCCACAGTATAGTCATCGTCATCCAGATAGATGCTTGCTTCCATACTCAGGAACACACCCGGTTCTACTTCGATCACGGCTGTAACATCCATACATTTCATCTGGAATGCGTTATAAGTCTGTACGTTATAAAGCACATCCTTGTCTTCTACTTTCGCTGTCTGGTTTAACTGTGTATCCAGAATCTCGTAGCTGTCGATGTTGGACATATCATAATAGACAGAATCCAATGCGTCAGATGCAGATTCTGCAGTATATAACCCATACTGTATCGTAGATACCTGCTCTGTCTCAAACATAACACCATACTCATTCGCATACTCGAAGTTAAATCCGTCGATACATCCCTTGATCTTGTATTTCGCACTTCCATCATAGGTCATAACTGATGCATTATCGAGGGTAATCTCATCTGTATTATCGTCGCTGAAATCTGCATCGCTATAGGTAGCTGTGTCTTCGTCGATATCCTCTTCCACCTGATTAAGCAGATCGGAATTTGTTCCAAACAGACTGTTCAATGCATCTATCAGATTTACAAATGCTGTATTGTCAGATAAACGCTCTACCCAAGCATCCATCAGCTTCTGGCTTTCTTCACCAAATGTCTGCAGATCGTCCTCTGTCATGGTTGCAAGATCATACACCTTTTTGCTTGCATCCATCTCCTGTACAGAAATCTTCGATGTATCGATCGTTGTATCAATACTTCCATTGCAGAGCGTCTGGTTGGCTGCCTTCAGCTCGAACGAATCAATCGCCACAGTATAGCCGACACCCTTGTTGATGTCTTTGTAAGCACCCTTGTAATTAAACACATAGGTATCTGCGCCTACAATATTGGCATTAACCGTATTCTCAAATGTATTGTCCGCCTTGTTAAATGTCTTCTCCCAGTCAACAGACAGGTACGAAGAAGCGGAGATCTTTACCTTTGTCGTAACTGTATCACCAGACTCTACAACATCCTTTGTGAAATCCAGTCCAATCTCCTTGTCACCGGCAAATGCCTTTACATTTCCATATGTATTTCCGCTGATATCATGTGCCTCGAACTTCACGCCAACGGAAGTGTCTGACACATCAAAACTTAAGTTTCCTGACAGATCATCCTTACCAGCATCCAGCCAGAAATCATAATCGATCTTCACCATATTCAAGATGTTGATCTTATCGCTACATGTGATCTTAACAGCTCTCTTGCCCTTCACATATACTTTCACACACAGATCATGCTTAATGACACTTGGCACAGCCGCTTTCAACTGATCCATATAATATGTATAGTCGTCTGCACTCATACCAAGCTGATCAAGCGTATCCTGCGAACCTGTTACCGCTTCTGTCAAACCATCGATCGCAGATACACACGCATCCTGCAGATCTTCCTTTGCCCATGTCACATAATATTCCTTGGCTGTTACATTCTCGCCATTGACTGTGATCTTGGCACTTCCCTGCTTCTTAAATTCTGCAGCATCCCAGATTGTCTCCAGCGCACTCACATACCCACTTGTAAGACCTGATCCATCAGAACCAGATGCAAATGCGTTTAAACTGTATCCGGTAAGTGCCGATGCGTCCAGACCAAGTGACTGTCCGGCTGGTGAATTCGCAAGCGCGCCCATCGGATCGTCCGCCGGGTATACAAGATAACCTGCAAGCAACTCCGGTATACCGACTGTCATCGTATCTTCATCGCCAAAAACCTCATACGACAGAAGATCATCGCCACCGATCGTTATCGCGCCATCTGCAGAAAGCTTCTTATTTTTCTGATCCACTGCGTTATTCTGATTCCAACCGATTGCGTAAGCATTTTCACCTTCACCAGCGTTAAATGTCAGGTTGAGACTGCTATCTCCACCTTTCTCATTATACGCCTTCATCACCTCATCGAATCCGACTACATCGTTTCTCTCTCCGCCAGTGCTGTAGGAAGAAAATGTCTCTTCCATCGCATCTAATACGACTTCCTTGTCCGACTTAAAAAGCTTTGGAAGGAAAATGACGCCACATACAACCAGTGCAACGATTGCAACGCCAGCACCGATCAATGCGCCCAGCTTGCCCTTTGTCATTGGCTTCTTCGGTTTCTTACCGCCTGTCTGTGGTTGCATCGGCTGCTGTCCGTAATATCCAGTCATGTCCGGCTGTACCGGCTGCTGTCCGTAATATCCGTTCATATCCGGCTGTACCGGCTGCTGTCCGTAATATCCTGTCGCATCGGGCTGTACCGGCTGCTGTCCATAGTATCCAGTCATGTCCGGCTGTCCCGGCTGTTGTCCGTAATATCCGGTCATATCCGGCTGTTGCGGATTTGCATATCCAGTCATGTCTGACTGTGGTGGATTCGTATATCCGGTCGTATCCGGCTGCTGTGGATTCACATTTCCGGATGGATCCGGGAATCCCCCTGGCTGCTGTGTGTTATTTTCGTCCATTCTACCCCTCCCATAAAACATTTTCTCTTAGTAAACCTTCGCTTCTTCCTCGCCATTTAATACACGAAGCGCACCCTGTGCCAGAGCAAGAAGCTCGTCTTCGCCACCGTATACGGTAACCGGTGCGATAAACTTTACTCTCTTTGTGATCTCTTCGGTTGCGTACTTGCCATATGCGATACCGCCTGTCAGGATGATCTGATCAACCTTACCGGAGAGAACCGCTGCCTGTGCTCCGATATCCTTCGATACCTGATATAAGAATGCATCGAATACAAGCTGTGCATGCTTGTCACCATTCTTTGCCATAGCCTCGATATCTCTTGCATCGTTGGAACCGCAGTATGCATTAAATCCTGCCTTACCAACAAGCTGCTTGATCATTTCCTTCTCTGTGTACTTTCCTGAATAGCACAGACGAACCAGCTCGCCGTTTGGAACACCACCGGCACGCTCCGGAGAGAATGCACCATCGCCATCCAATGCATTGAATACATCTACAACCTTACCGCCTGTATGGGCACCTACGGAAACACCGCCACCCATATGAACAACGATGAGGTTCAAATCCTCGTACTTCTTACCAACTTCCTTTGCATAACGCTTTGCAACTGCCTTCTGATTTAATGCATGGAAGATACTTGTTCTAGGAAGCTCCGGATGTCCGGAAAGTCTTGCAACATCCTGTAACTCGTCAACAACAACCGGGTCTACGATATAAGCAGGGATTCCAAGCTCATCAGCGAAATCCTTTGCCAGGATACCACCGAGGTTTGATGCATGCTCACCACGCTTTGCCTCTACTAAGTCCTTTACCAGTTCATCTGTAACTGTGTATGTACCACCCGGAATTGGCTTAAGCAGACCACCACGGCCTACAACAACATCCAGTGTCTTGATATCGAAATTATTCTCTGCTAAAACCTTAGCGATGACATCCTTACGGAAATCCTTCTGTGCAACGATTGAATCGAACTGTGCAATCTCCTCAGTCGAATGACGCAGTGTCTCCTCGAACAACAATGTCTCATCTTCAAATACACCAATCTTTGTAGATGTAGAACCTGGATTGATGATCAATGACTTATAACTCATTTTATTATCCTCCTGCTTATTTATGCTTATAATTTATTTGTTTTTCTTTAAGTTCTCAGCTACGATTGCTGCAAGGGCAATGGAATTTACCTTTGTCTCAAATGTATCGGAACGGGATGTCAGGATAACCGGTGCCTTTGTACCTGTTAAGATACAGCCATTCTTAACCTTTGCTGTGTGAACCAGTGTCTTGTATGTGATATTACCTGCGTGAATGTCCGGGAACAGTAAGATATCTGCATCACCGACAATCTTACGGTTCGTTGCTCCCTTATGCTTTGCAGCTTCCGGATCAATTGCAAGGTCCATGGAAAGCGGTCCGTCCACGATACAGCCTGTAATCTTACCCTCTTCATTCATCTTTGTAAGCTCAGCTGCGTCTACTGTAACAGGCATCTTCGGATTTACTACCTCTACCGCTGCAAGCGGAGCTACCTTTGGACACTCGATACCACATGCATGTGCAACTGCAACTGTGTTGCTGATAATATCCACCTTGTCCTCCAATGTTGGGTATGGAATAAATGCAACATCAGTCAGGAAGAACATCTTCTCGAAGCCTTCAATCTCAAACAGACATACATGTGACAAAGCCTTACCGGTTCTAAGTCCCACTTCCTTATTGAGTACACTCTTCAGGAATCCCTTTGTGTCAATGAGACCCTTCATGTACATATCTGCCTCTCCATCATGTACAAGCTTGACTGCTGTCAGGGCTGCTTCTGTCGGATCCTTCACGTCAATAATCTCAAAACCCTCTAAACTCATATCCATGCTTGCAGCGATTTCCTTGATCTTATCAGCATCTCCGACCAGAATCGCATCCGCGATATCTTTATCCTTTGCTGCCTTTACTGCTTCAAGGACTGCATCATCCTGTGCAACAGCTACGGCAAGCTTCTTCTTGCTGCATGATTTAATCTGCTCAAGTAATCCTTCAAAATTCTTCATTGTTCTGTTCTCTTCCTTTCCTCTTCCATCCTCTTTTTATGAGTCTTTGTTGTTCTTTACGTCCAAGATTGCTGAAACGGTGCATAAAGCAATTGCTATAAATCCCATAGCATGATCAATATGCTTATTTATCTGCTTTCTTCGTTTTTCCTTAAGCTTCCGCTCTTTGCGCGACATACGCTTTGCAGGTTCTCTGTAAAGTGATTTCGCAGGCTTTGCCTTCTTCGGTTTTTTCGGAGTCTTCAGTCTTGACATCTGTTTCACCTTCTTTGACGAATTTATAATGTGTTTTCCGCATTATTCCGGCTTGTGTGAACACAGCCTATATAATGCTTATTATACCATTTTAAGCGGACTTTCGCAACATCTGTTCCGGCGGCTTCGCGAAATAAGCCACCGTCAGCAGAATCGTCATGCAGACCCAGCTGATCGGTTCCGTAAGTGCCACACCGAAATAAGCAAGCCGCGGCACCAGAATCGTTGCAGAAAGTACCTTGATTGTCATCTCAACAACGCTCGAGCACACCGGTATTACCTTCCGCCCCATCCCCTGCAGACTGCACCGCAGAATAAATAGCGGTCCGAGCACATAGAAAAACACAATACTGATCCGGGAATACATCACCGCAGAATCTACAATTGTCGGATTATCGGTAGACGCAAGCCATGTAAATACCGGTCTGCCAAATGCAAAGCAGATAATTACAAGTACCGTTGTTATTCCCGTTGCTATAACAACGGCATGACGAATCCCTCTGCGAATACGTGCCGGTTCCCCGGCTCCCATATTCTGACTTACAAAGGTTGTCATTGCATTTCCCAGACAATAAAGTGATACCGTAAATATATCGAACACTTTTCTTGCCGCTGTATGCGCCGCAACGATTGCCGTTCCCAATCCATTGATTGCGCCTTGCAGCACAATCGTTCCGAAATTCACAACAAGCGACATAAATCCCATTGCAAGCCCCGTCGTAAGAAGCTCACTGTACTGTCCTTCCACCGGTTTCCACTCGTCCTTCTCCGGTATAATATCCCGGAACTTAAGCAGGATATAACCAAGGCAAAGCACTGCCGAAAGTGCCTGCGAGATGATTGTCGCCCAGGCAGCACCCTGAATCCCCATATGAAATCCATTCACAAACAGCAGATCCAGTCCAATATTCACGAACACGGAAATAATCAGACAATAAAGCGGCGTCCGGCTGTCGCCAACCGCGCGCAGTACATTTGCACACATGTTATAAACAGACACAAATATAATGCCATATAAAATGATTCGCACATACGCAAGTGCCGGGCTCATAATATCTTCCGGTGTTGCCAGAAGTTTCAGGATCGCAGGAATCAAAAGCAAGATTAACACGGTAAGCACAACTGCCCCTGCCAGCGTCAGCAACACAGTACCTGCCACCATGCGGCGCATCCGCTTATAATCCTTTCCTCCAAAACTGTTCGCAATCGGAATCGCAAATCCAAGTGTCAGGGAATTCAAAAATCCGATTAAAGTGTTCGATACAACACTTGTGGCACCGACAGCCGCAAACGCTTCGGTGCCAACAAATGTACTTACAATCTTACTGTCCGCAATATTATATAATTGTTGAAATATGCTGCCGAATATCATCGGGATGGCAAATAAAATTATCACCTTTGCCGGGTAGCCTTTTGTCAAATCTTTCATCCTGTTTCTTCATTCCTTACAATACAAATATTCTCTGGTATAAACACAACACCCCATTCTGCACAAGAAGTACGAATGGGGGTTGTATATATGTAGCATTAATTACTCTACCGTTACAGACTTCGCCAGATTTCTCGGTTTATCCACATCCAGTCCCTTTGCCTCGGATGTATAATATGCAACTAACTGCAATACAACCGCCGTTGCAAAGGATGTAAATTCACTATCCATCTTCGGAAGGCGGATATGCTGGTCACAGATACTTGGATCATTCACTTCCTCATCCATGCTGACAAGCACAACATACGCACCTCTTGCCTTTACCTCACGGATATTCGAGATGACCTTCGCATAGACATCCTCCTGGGTCGCCAGCGCGATAACCGGAACATTCTCAGAGATTAATGCGATTGTTCCATGCTTGAGCTCTCCTGCCGCATATGCTTCGGCGTGCACATAAGAAATCTCCTTTAACTTCAATGCCGCCTCTAAGCTCATCGTGTAGTCCAAACCTCTTCCGATATAGAACGTATCGGTTGCAAACTTGATATGATCTGCCACGCGCTTGATATCATCCGCGCATTTCAGAGTTTCCTCAACAATATTTGATGCATTTGTAAGCTTTGTCATAAAGCGTTTTGCATCATGCTCTGTGATAAGTCCCTTCACCAATCCGATCCGGCATGCGATCAGATACATCGCTGCGACCTGTACCGTATATGCCTTCGTCGATGCAACCGCAATCTCCGGACCTGCATGTGTATATAATACATAATCGCTTTCTCTTGCGATTGTGCTTCCCTTCACATTGACGATAGAAAGCACCTTGGAACCGCGATTTTTCGCAAGCTTCAATGCCTCTAACGTATCAATCGTCTCGCCCGACTGGGAAAGCACGATTGTCAAAGTCTCCTCATCGATAATCGGATCTTTATACCGGAACTCGGAAGCACAATCTACATGCACCGGAATCCGAAGCTTCTTCTCGATCAGATGCTTTCCAACCATACCTGCATGCATCGCTGTACCACATGCCACAATAGAAATACGCTTGCAATCCTTAAATATTGCATCGTCAATTCCATCCTCTGTGAAATCCGGAAGTTCCTGATTGATACGTGGTGCAATCGTATTGCGGATTGCATCCGGCTGCTCATAGATTTCCTTAAGCATAAAGAATGGGTAACCACCCTTCTGTGCACTTGTGATATCCCAGTTTACAGTCAACATCTGTGGGGTTACTTTGTTTCCCTTCAGATCCTGAATATCAATACCGTCCTTTTTGAGTGTCAGAATGTGATACTCCGGTACTACGAAATACTCCTTCGAGAACTCGATTAATGCGGTCAGATCGGAAGCAATCACCGAACCTCTCTCGCACGACGTTGCAACCATCGGGCTTACATTCCGGATCGCGTAGATTGTATCCGGGATATCCTGGAACATAATACAAAGTGCAAATGCACCGGAAAGTACCTTCACTGTCTTCTTGATTGCCTTGACCGGATCACCCTCATAGAACTTATTCAAAAGCGCCGCAACGACCTCAGAATCTGTCTCTGATACAAGCTGGTCAGCCAGTCCGTACTCTGTCACGATCTGACGGTAATTCTCGATAATACCATTGTGAATCAGTACGACCTTTCCGACACGGTGTGGGTGTGCATTCACGTCCGTTACCCCGCCGTGGGTTGCCCATCTTGTATGACCGATTCCGCAGGTAGCAGGCATTTTCTCTGCCTCGCAGAGCTTCCGTAACTCCTCTACCTTGCCGGTACGCTTGCGCACCTGAATCTGATCGTTCGACAATAGTGCTAATCCTGCGCTGTCATATCCGCGGTACTCCAACCGTTCCAGACCGCCGATGATAATATCCTTCGCTGGTTCATTCCCCGTAAAACCAATAATTCCACACATAATATCTACCTCTATTCTATTTTTAATTTTCTATGATTCCATTACTGATTACAGAACTTTGTTTTGCAGTTACCCGCATATTTTTTTCTGTATACGCACTCAGCTTGTGCGGAAACGCATCCGCCGAATCTTTCGATCACGTTTCTCCTCGTCATCCTGAGTTTTTTCCGTCCCCTCAGGACCAGGCGCTAAGGTTCTTACCTTTCGAGTTCTGTGTCCTCCCATATCACACAGTTGCCTTATTCTATCATACCAATATTTAAAATGCAAACGAAAAGAAAGGGCAGATGCACCTGAACATCTACCCTTTCTTCTCTGCGTGCTTCTTACTTAGAAGCTTCCTTGAGCAGGCTTGCGCGTGCGGCTGCCGGCTCCTTTACCTGATGGCTGTGCCATGCAGATGCGCTATTTACAGTCTTCTTTGCAGTGTTGTAACCGATCTTTGCTACAAGTTCCTCAATCTTCTTCATACCTTGTACCTACCTTTCTTTTTCCTATCATTGCCAACACTGCTACAAAGGTTACAGTTCCAATATACACAGTGCCAACAATCACACATGATCTCCAAAGAAATGCCAGCAAAGAGCCAATCCCTAAAACGAGAAATCCGTTTCGTTTGTTCCGCTTTTTCTGCACTGCGGTCAGTGGCTTATTGGCATGTGCAACCGGACCGAGTATCGCAAATACACACAGATCTGCGGCGAGCACAATCCAAAGCACGAGTGGTACTTCCGCATATGCTTCCATGTACCGTGAAAGTATCATGACCGCACCCCAGCCACCATAGCTGACGAGCATGCAGACCAGCGACGTCTCCGCATGATACCCACCGAATGCACTGCGAATCAGGTAAAATGTTCCCAAAAAAAGAGCGGTCTGTAACAGGTTCTTCGTGACTATCCCAAGCAGAATAAATCCGATTACCTGACACATCTGTTCAAGAAACACTGCGTATCCATATACATAGATATCGTAGTCCTCTTTCTGAATCACATCTCTTCGCAGCAGATGATCTGTGATTGCATATGCAAGACGTTCCATGGACTTCCTCCTCACTTCATTTCCTGCTACTACAATACCTGATTTTTGACATTTTACAACCTGTCTGGCAAAGTTGGTTGTTTTTTGAGCATACTTTTTACTTTTTCGACGTTATACGACAATGTTCGAGATGAAGAACCCGTTTCGTTCTTCCTCATAGAAAGAACCTTCCATATCCCGGATCAGCTTCTTTACACTCTTTCTTCCAAGTCCGTGCAGACTTGCATCTGCCTTCCGCGTGCGAAGCTCCGGGTTGTTCTCCATAACCGACTGACTGATCCGGTTCCGGACAGTTACCAACAGCAAGCCCGCACTCTCGTAGATCTGCAGCTCAATCAGTTTGTCTTCCTCCAGCTCCTCTGCTTCAATCGCATTTTCCAACAGATTCAGCAGTGCAATCGCAAACTCCATCTGTCCTTCCGGCAAATGTGCACTGATTTCTGTCCGAAACGTGATCTGTTTCTGCCGGCAGATTCCATCGCAATGATTGAGCACAGCATCTAAGATTTCATCGCCTGTCATATAGACACCTTCTGGCTGGAGCTTCGTGTTTAAGACGTCCTCCACATATTTCTGTGCTTCTTCCACATTTCCATTCGCAAGCATTTCCTGAAAGAGCGTGAAATAATGGCGCAGGTCATGCCGAAGCATCCGGTTCTTCTCCTGCAGACGCATCATGCGCTCCATTCCCTCTTTCTGCTCTTCCTGCGACATACGGAGAAGCTGATTTTCCATCAGCAGCTTCTGGCTTTTATTTAATTGATAGGTTGCCACATAAACAAACACATTGATCGCCAGAATTCCGACCATCGCGATACCGATCGCAATCTTTCCCTTTTTGTCAAGATACGGGTAATCCAGCATAATATCTAAGATAATACCGATCAAAATACTGATTACGAACACGACAGCATTCATGACCGGCATCGCGGATTTCATCTTCGTTTTCTTCAGGATCACCATGACCAGAAGCGTGCACAGGATCAGATTCAGCTTCGAACCCATGATGTAATGCAGCCGCTGTATCGCATCCATCTCCCATTCCATGCCATTTGTCCCGCGCACGACATACCCGTAAACTGACGCAAAGATCAGTCCACATGCCATAAGCAGGATATTCCAGATTGCGACATAGATGATCTTCTCTGAGATTTTTCCATTCGTGCATACAAAACCAAAGAATATGGTAAGTAAAATATAGACAATATTATTCTCCGGACTATCCGGAAATACTTTCTGCAACACAACATTTGCCACAGGGACGATCAACGCCAAAACGACAAACAACCAGTTCGGCATGCTCTTCTTTTTCCCAAGTATCATCGTCAGAAACACGATACCTAATATAGCATCCAATGTATTTGCAAATATTTCAACGAGATTCTCCATACCTGATCCTCTCCAATAACATCTTATAATTCTTCATCGTCTCTTCCTTATAGCTTCCACTGATCGGCAATACAGTTTCATCTCTCAGAATCAGTTCCTTTTTGCCAATCTGCTTGATGTACCGTATGTTTACCACATACGCGACATGCACGCGTATAAAGCCATATTCCCACAGCTCTTTTACGATCTTTGCCATGCTCCCCTTCGAGACGATCGCTTCATCCTCCGTATGATAGATGATCTGATGTTTGGCTGCCTCTATGTACATAATCTCTTCCACCGAAGCATCCATCACTTCATTCTTTGCTTTTTCGATCAGAACGTGTCCATCCGTCATCCGCTGTTTTGACAGATTCATCAATGCCGTATCAATCTTCCACGGTTCCGCCTTCTGAATAAACCGAAATGGTTTGTATTTGAGCATATCATAAACCATCTCGCCCCGGTTCGTAAAAAATATAATCTGGATTGACGGATACTTTTCCGTCAGTGCACTGGCAATCGCATCACCCGATATATGTGGCATGTCGATATCCAGAAATGCGACATCCATCTCATGTTTTTCCGCCATTGCCATTATCTCCGCCGAAGATTTTGGATTCCACAGCGTATAAATACTCACATCGATCTGCTGATCTTTGCCAAACTGCTCCACATGCAGTCGGACCATCTGCAGGTCGCGTCTTTCATCATCACATATCAATACATTCATATCGTTTCTCCTGTCTCATCATTCATCCCCCTGTTTTCTAAATGCCCCGGATATGCAGCCCTGCTGCCTGATATGCGCAAAGCTTCTCCACGGTCTCTGCCGTAATGATCTCCCCGGTATTCACGATGTAACTTCCGGGCGGATATACATAGATTGGTGCTCTTGCCAGCGTTCCCGCCAGTTTTTGCAATTCCTCCTGCCCGGCACATCGCCCCTTCTCATGATCCCCTTCTTTCGTCAGAGCGACATCGCACATCTGCAGTGTCCGGTTTAACTGTTCAAAATCTTCCTGCCCGTCCCGCACCGTCGAGATCAGTACCACATGTTTTCTGCCTGCCATCTCACAGACGACATCCCCCTTATCCGCAAGCATCGCAAGCAGCTCCGGTCCCGGCACAGCTGCAGAATATACAAGCCGTGTCTCGTCATATCCATATGCACCTGCTGCACATACGGCTTCTTTCTCTATCATTGTGATCTGCGGAAGCTTCGCACAATTCTCCCGGAATTCCCGCAGATTGTTTTCATATTCCGTAAAATCATGGTCTGCCATATAGCAGATTGCCGCTTCCATATTCATCATGAAAATATACGACGGCGAAGAACTTAAGAATATCTCCAATGCCTGCTCCACCGGTTTCACCAGTTCTTCTGTACAGACATGAATCACCGCTGTCTGCGTCATCGCTGGAAGTGTCTTGTGCAGACTCTGTACAACGACATCGGCACCCATGCGGATCGCAGAATATTCCGGTTTTAAAAATGGCAGATGTGCCCCATGTGCTTCGTCCACGATCACCCGAACATGATGTGCATGTGCCACACGTGCAATCTGCGCAATGTCGGATATGACGCCCTCGTATGTCGGCGATGTCACTACAACCGCCGCGATCTCCGGATGAGACTCACACAGCCTTTCAACATCATCGGCATCGACATACCCATCAATAAATGATGTAAATGCAAAGGCATCTTCTGCCTCTTTCTTCCATGTCGGCTCCACATAAATCGTCTGTCGCTGCAGCATCGCCGCCGCATTGTAGACCGATTTGTGGCAGTTTTTTGCAATCAGGATCGCATCGCCCGGCTTCGTGCATGCCGCGATTGCCGTAAAAATCCCTCCCGTCGCACCATTTACCACGTAATACGTGCCACAGGTCTGGTAGATTTCCTTCAGCATGGCAAGTGAATCCCCGATAAATCCCTCCGGCAGATACAGATCATCTGTCCCCGGCACCTCCGTCACATCCCATGCGAGAAATGCGTCCTGAAAATCTCCATAGCAGGCTTTCCGCTTATGCCCCGGCATATGCCATACCGCATGCGCATCACTCAGATATTCACTTAGCCCATCCTTGATCCATTGTTTATGCATGTTATTCCAGCGTCTCTGACTGCACATCTGCAAGCGTGAGCTTCGTCAGATCTTCCTCTTTAAAATTATTCTCCGCGATCAGGCGGTTAGCCTGATTGTGAATCACGCGATCCAGATAATTACGCACCGAACGCGCATTACCGAAATTCTCCGGCGGACATGCAAGTATCCTTGTAAATGTATCCTGCACATACTGCACCGCGTCGTCCGTCAATGTATAATCGAGTGATTTTGCCCGGTTGGTCATGATCTCCAACAGCTCTTCCGCATCATAATTCGGAAATTCAATTGTCCGGTTGAAACGGGAACGAAGTCCCGGATTTGCATCCAGGAAATCCTGCATCTCATCATGATATCCTGCCGCAATGACGATCAGATCTTCCCGGTTATCTTCCATCGCTTTATTCAGGATGTCGATTGCCTCCTGTCCGAAATCACCCTGCTGTCCATTTGCAAGGGCATACGCCTCATCAATAAATAAGATGCCACCCTTGGCTTTCTCGATTACTTCCGTAACCTTCTCACTCGTCTGTCCCATATATCCAGCGACCAGACCAGACCGGTCTACCTCCACCAGATGTCCTTTGGAAAGCACGCCCAGCCCATGATAGATCTTCGCAAGGATTCTTGCCACGGTCGTCTTACCAGTTCCGGGATTGCCAAGGAACACCATGTGATTTGTAACCGGCGGCGTCTGCAATCCATTCTCCTGACGGATCTTACAGATCTTCAACAGATTGATCATATTGTTGATCTCCGTCTTCACGCTCTGCATGCCGGTCAGCTCGTTCAACTGCTTAAGTAATGCCTGTATATCCATCTCCGTATTAAATTCTTTTTTACGCTCTTTCTGATCCGGCAGCGTCTGTGCATCCGGTTGTTCCACCCGCATACGGAATGGCTTTCCAGTTTCTTCTGTATCTGCTGCCCGTACATACTCCGGTGTGTCCATATCTCTCCGGCTGTCTGTATCACTTACTGCCGGCGAATCTTCCTCCTTACGCTCCGGTGTAGAGATCTTCGTCTGCCGCATCTCAAGCGTATCGGACCAATACGAATAATCCGGCTTATCCTCCTGCTTAACCTTGCTTCCGGGCTTAAATGCGATCGTCGGCTTGTAATCCTCCATATCCCCACGTACACGATTGATTTCCTCTGTGATCAATTCAATATACGAGGACAATGCCTGAACCTCTGATGACGCAACCTCCTCGTTGCATGCAATCAGATCATTTCCAATATAATTAAAGGTTGTAACATACAACTGTAACAGATCATAATAACCGTCTGATATCTCCCCGGTTTCTGCTCCGATATTTGAGCGCACAAACGAATTTAACGACCGTGGCGCATGATCCCGGATGCTCTCACTCCGAAGTCCCCAACGGTCTGCATAATCACAGATCATCTTCTCATCAAACTGTGTTCCGAATAACAGATTGATGTATTTGATTTCTTCTTTGTTGACGGAACCATCCGAATATGCGAGATATATCAGGAAATGCAGCATATCTGTACGGAAGGTATGTGCCAGATCCATCCGTCCATCTGTCCGTACATAATCCGCACGCCCGATACTCTGTGCCCGACGCATACATAGATCAAACATGCGTCGACTATTATCTTTCACTTTTACGGTATGAAAACTCCACATTTCTATATCCTTACCCTCTCTGTCAATTTCGCCATACTTATCTATATTATACGCACAGATTCTTTTCTCTGCAAGAAAAAAGAGGCTGCCAAGCAACCTCTTTTCGTAACCACCTTGGATGATATTCCCTTATGTAACACCCTCTCTTTTGTCACATAAGGAAATACCACTGCTACACGTAACAAGACCTTCACATAACTTCGAGCTCTGATGCTCACGTGTATATTACAACATCACACTCCGTATCCCTTCCCCCTGTACGAAGCTATGACGCTGATATGCAAAAATCAAGCAACAACCCAACTTGTTGCTACATGTATTAGTGTAGCACTTTTAAATATTTTTTCAACGGCAGAATAGACAAATTTTATCTCTGTTTTTAGTCATAATGACAGTTTTTTCGTCTAATTTCTTTATTTCCGTTTATTTTCATTCAGTTTCAATCACATTTTTATTGTGAGATTTATTAATTTCTCACGCAAAACGTGATAAATTTTTGACAACGGCAATCCAACCACGTTCAGGTAATCGCCTTCGATGCCCTGGATATACTTCGCGGCTCCGCTCTGGATACCATAGGCACCTGCCTTGTCCATACAGTCACCCGTAGCGACATAGTTGTCAATTTCTTCCTCCGTCATCGGATAAAATGTCACCTTCGTATGACAGTGGAAGGTATTTCCATGTATCTCTTCCTGCGTATCGGAATCTGTCCACAGAATACACACACCGGTGAATACATCATGCGTCCGCCCGGACAATCGTGCGAGCATCTGCTTCGCCTCATCCTCTGTCTTTGGTTTTCCAAGCACACATCCATCGACAGCAACGACAGTATCCGCACCGATCACCGTGATTTCTTCCACGGAATCTGCTGCCTGATTATCTGTCGTTGATTTTTCCATATTCTTACTGCAGTTTCTGCGGTACACATCTTCCGCTTTCACACGCGCCAGTTTTTCAACCAGCTCCTGCGGTGTCAGATTCTCCAATTCTTCCGGTGGAATCTGTTCCTCTGCCGAAGATACGCACACTTCATATTCATATCCACCCAGCGACAGAATCTCCTGTCTGCGTGGAGACTGTGATGCTAAAATGATGTTCTCCATTGGTTCTCCCCTTTAAATTTCATTATCAACAAGGCGTGCAGCAATTACAGAGCAAATTTAACAGGCACATATCCATGCACCAGTTATCGGAACGCACATCCGGCATTCCATATCCCATGCCACGCTGCACATACCAGTTGCTGCCACCCTGCATACGCTGCTTCATCTGTTTGTATTCCATGTTGTTCGGTTCCATCGCGATTGCACGATCGATATGTTCCATCGCTGTTGCCTGATTCCCTGCTCCTAAGTTCGCAGCCGCACTCAAATAATACCATCTGCCCGTCCGGTCGTCTATATCCTCCAGCGTGCGAAGTGCCTCTGTAAACATCCGGTTCATGATGAAATTCTGCGCAGCAGCAAGATGGGACTCATCCTGACTCATGCCACCGCCTTCATTTCTGGCACGACGGAATGCATCTGAACCAAATCCGCCAAATCCATCAAACCCGCCATAGCTGCTGCCACCATACGATGAACCTGTATTTCCATCCATAATGCTCTTATATGCCGCCTGCACTTCCTTGAATTTTTCTTCTGCCTGCGCTGCGTTTGGGTTGTTGATATTGGCATCCGGGTGGTATTTCCGGCTTAGATTTCGATATGCTTTTTTCACTTCTTCTTCCGAGGCGCCATGTGGAAGCCCCAGAACCTCATAAGGATCTTTCATACTAATTCCTTTCTCAATCAGTAATTGTGAAACATATTCAGCTATGAATCCGTTTGCACATAAAACATATTCTTCGCAGACACGCTCCCGCTCGGTTCATCACGCAGTGGTACTAAATTCATGACAAACAAGTTTGCCATTCATTAAGTACCAGCGTGCTTCAACGGTCTGCTTTAGAATTATGTTTCATGTGCAAACTATATCCACTTCTATGAAATGTTTCACAAATTACTTATTTCCTGTGTCATTTTGTTTCGTCATAAACCTTACCCAGATTCCAGAATAAATGATATTTCTTAGGATGGCTGTCTCTTCGACGATTGGCAGGCATTCATAGATTTTCGCCATATCGGTGGCGATCATCATGAGGATTTCCTTCACGTAATTGTCGAACTGCTCTTTCGACAACTCATGGTATAACTCCTTCAAGGGATTGAACCGGTTCTTCTCGATATCCTCCTGCACATCATCATATGCGTCGAGAATATAAATGAATTTGCCAAGCTGGTAACCGAGTCTCCGCAGTTCCTCCGACCAGTCAATCCCGCGTGTCGACTTATATGCAAGGATCTCTGCCATGATATCACCAAAGGTTCCGGCAAGCAAATCCAGGTTCGTCACATTCTTTCTCTCACAGGCAGATAATGTCCGCAGAGATTCCCGGATCTTCGCCAGCTTCTCCGGATAGACCTGACCGATCTTGCGCACACGCTTCCGTATAAAACTGCTGTAACAAAGTCTGGTAAATTTGCGGTCATCCTCCCAGTCATCAAGGCATTTGTAATAGGTCAGAATAAGATTCATATCCGCGATATACTGTATGACCTCATTCTCCAGATATTTTTTCTTCCCAACCGGATGCACCATGCACGTTGCTTCCTTCATCTTCGTATCCGGTTCATATAAAGCGGTCAGAAGCACCGCGGCAAACGTCGAATCATACGTAAGTGACATCTGTCCCATCGCACCGTCCGTATTTCGGAGTGCATGGCAGACGCCGCAATAATACATGCGATACCGCTCATAATCTTTGACTTTCATTTCCGGCTTGTTCACCGTCACATATCCAAACATCGTTCCACCTCCGAGTTAAACGGCTTTCTTATTTCTATTTTATACATTAGCTGTTCTTTATAAACCGTGCGCTACACTTCGGACAACGTATCTCGATCTTTCCTTTTCCCTTTGGGATACGAATTTTCTGCTTACACTCCGGGCAACGGTAGATGTGATGCGTCTTACGCATCGTCATGTGGTTTCTCTCTTTCCGTCCCCACATGCGTAGTTTATACGTCTTATTTAGGAACCATGTATTTTCATCCCGACGCTTGCCAATATTTCTGGAGAACACACGGAAATATGCAAATGCAAAGGTCACAAATGCAATCGTGCTGAGTATATTGCTTCTTACAAACATATCGATAAAAACCAAGATACACGCTGCCCACATCATACACATGGAAAGCTGATCCGTTCCATTTCTACCGCGCATAAAATCCATCAATTTCTGTCTCATAAACATCCTCCATAACTATATCCAATCCTGATATTCATTATTCTTCTTCAATTTTTCGAATTGTCAAGTATTTTAACACGCGGGCAGGCTCCGTCAATGGCTTTCACAGAGATTTCACAAAATAAAAAAATCCCTGATACATCTTGTATCAAGGATTTAAGAGAGGCGCGAGCCGGATTTGAACCGGCGGTGAAGGTGTTGCAGACCTCTGCCTTACCACTTGGCTATCACGCCATATATCATAAGAAGAACCCGCTTGCGGGAGATCTCTTATGATTAGTAAGTAGCTTTGCTACTTACAATATCAAACTCCCCGAGTAGGGCTCGAACCTACAACAACTCGGTTAACAGCCGAGTGCTCTACCATTGAGCTATCGAGGAATATATCGTTGCATTTAACTAAACGCAAAGTAGATTATATGAAATATTTCCAATCAAGTCAAGACTTATTTTCAATATTTTATCCGTAATCTACAAACGGAGATGGAGGGATTTGAACCCTCGCGCCGCGCGAACGACCTACACCCTTAGCAGGGGCGCCTCTTCAGCCACTTGAGTACATCTCCAATGCCTAAAAAACACATTTTACCAATCGGTGTTATTTAGTTCCGCGTCAACACGCTAAATTAGAATAACAAATATTGTACTAAATGTCAAGAGGTAATTATATACCCTTAGTATAATCCTATTTTTTATTATTTTATTCCAATAAATTATTCATACGAAAGAAGCGTATTCACGCCATCGTCACTTTCCATATAATGAACTGTGATTACATCACCTTCCTCAATCTTGATCAGGCTTTCATTTTCGGCAAAATTCTGTTTGTAGACAGAACGATCTTTCGCTGTGATATACACATATGTCTCATTCTCTACCGTGATGTACCGGATCTGTGTGACTGTAATCTTCTTACTCAACGTATCTTCGCTGACATCATTTCCACTTGTTGCAATGCTGTTTTCGGCAAGCAGCTTTCGGTAACTTGCAAGTGCTTCCTTCTGTGTCGCGCCAGTTGCCACGATGCTGTATTTTTCCACATTGACAAGTGCATACATCTTCACAAGTCCTGCATTATCTTTGAGTACCATGATATAGGTTGGTACATTCCCGATGTTGATCAGAGATGGGAATGATGACGTGTACCCGAGGTTTTGTACCTGTCCTTCCGCAGAGGACATCGCGGAATGTTCTTCCGCACCTGCAATTGCAAAATATTTACTCTCTGCAGTTCTTGAATTCATCAACACAAATCCGATGTTCGACTGGTCGCCATTGACGGATGTCACACCTGTGTATACCCACACATCGCCATCCATCACCTTGTAACCATAATCATCGGTCGTCACCTTGCAGCCTTTGTTTCCAATCTTGCTGTTAATGAATCCACCTGACAGCATACCATACCAGTTATACCGGTCACATAAGAGATCACCATCATACACGCGATCTACCCAGTTTGGAATATCACCCAGATCCATATATTCACAATCACCGCTGCATGGATCACAGAGCACGATTCCCTTTACGTCCTTCGCTCCAAATAACCCTGCATTCGGCTTTAATACCGGACAGATATAATATGGATTTCCTTCGTTATCGAGTTCAAAATAATATCCGTTGAAATCATACGTCGGATAAGAAAGCTGCACATGCCGCTGCAAATTCTTACCAAAATATGCTGATGAAGAATACTGAATCGGCTTTTCAATCTTCACATAATCTGCCTCATTTTTGACCGGATCAACGAGCACGTATCCCGGAATTCCGGCATCTTTATTATTCAGATATTTGATAAATCCCGCATATTCTAGCGGTGCAACCTTCATCGGCACACCATTATAATCAATTGTGCTGTATGTCTCGCTCACCTGATACTGGCTGACAACGTCAAACAGGGAACCAATCGCACGATCACCGATGATTCTTGCACTGTCCGTATCCATTAGTGCTATGTTGTTGATATTCTCACTTTCCGGTACATCCGTTGCAAAATCACCATCCTCAACCTTGATGATTCCTGCATATTTCGATGCACGCAACAATTTGGAAGATGCCAGCCCACCAATGATCAATCCTACAATCAACACAAGGATTGTTGTAAATGAAACCATTACCACCTTTGTCGAACCAACGGCTTCTTTGATATTGCCTTTTTTAGTAATGCGTGTTCCCTTGAAATCAAAGGAGCAAAATCCGATTGCCGCAAGCGTAAGTATTACCCATGTCCAGAATCCAGAGGTATGTACATTGATTGCCGGTGTCAGGAAATAATAAAACAACACTTCCACAACGAGCAGCAACCCATACAGAAGAATGTTTGATCTGCGGATAGCAAATCCTGGTTTTCCATTTTTCTGCTGTTTCTTCCTGCGCTCCTTTTCCATATCTACATCATATTCGACTTTAACCTTGTTTTTTGCCATATTAACACCTGCCTTTTTCATTATATTTGTTACATACTGTTAGTCAGAAAGATGGTCAAATGACCATCTTCCTGACCAAGTCTATGAATAATATTTCTGATTTTTACTTTTAGGTTTATCTGGTTCTGTCCTTTTTAACTCTCCTATTTTAAGCATTCTATCCAGATAGTGCCTTCTAAAATAAGATCGTTCCAGATTAAATTCTTTCAGAATTTCACTTGCTGATTTTGGTATTCTGCAAAATTCAATAATTTTGTTTTTCATATCTTGGTCACTATCTTGGTCATTATGACCAAGATAATCGTAATTATCCAATAGTTTCAAATACCTATCACAAGCCTGACACAACACCATAATTCCAGACTCATTAATATCATATTCCGGCAATGGTCCATCATAAAGTGCACAACCTTCTTTAATCTTTTCAAAGCCTCTTCCCCAAGCCTCAATCATTCCGCTTTTAAAAAATACATTTGCTAAATTCGGATTATATGGTTTGGAAGAATGCTTCATAAACAACTTGTCCGTTGTATCCAAATTAGGAGGCATTTCACCATCATTCCAAACATATATCTTATCCTCATAAACACTAATTTGAATAGGATTACAACTGCTATAGTCTTTATGAACAATTGCATTTAAAAGAATCTCTCGAAATGCATCTTTATGAAACATAAACTGTTCAATCCTCTGAATACCTTCATAAGCAATACGTGCTTTCATATATTTCGTGTACACTAAATCTATGGTTTTATCCACTTGCTCAAGCAATGGACCATGCACTTCATCCTGATATTTCAAATCGGAATCCGATTTTCCAAAGAAACCAATTTTAACATAGGCTCCTGTAACCCATTTTTCTGGATCATTATAAAATGCTAACATAGCTGCCCTTATTAAATATCCATTTTCATCTATCAGATGCAAATTATCCATAAGCACTTCATCAGACACATTTACATCTTCCTGAGTCAATCTGCCACGTCTAACCGACTTTTCCTTAAATAACTGTATTGCATCCTGTTTCAAATCTGTTACCGAAAGTTTAGGCAATGGTACTCCATCCCACGTTCTTCCTTGTGTTTTTAACAATGTCCTTTCTAATTCCTTTCCAGTAATCTCACGCATAGTACTACCAGAACGATAATAATATTTTCCTCGAAAACTGATTAATGAGGGATATTTATCAACAATTATTTCCAAATATTCTAAGCCATCTTTATACAATAAATTTACATCCGCAATAATTCCCATTGTATCTGTAATTTTGCTTGGAATCAGTTCTAACAATTCTTTCGCATTATCAATTCCAATAACATTACCATCATCATCCGTTCCGATATATATTGTTCCACCATATGCATTTGCATATCCGCAAATCCACTTCAAATATTCATCACGCCATGCCTGTTTCCATTCTACCGACTGATGTTCTTTTTCTTTCATCTACTACCCCAACTTTCATATTCATATTTTTAATTATGCTCCTTCAGATAATCTGCAACCGCCGTCTCATACAGATTGTGTCCCTCGCTGTCGATCACGACGATTACCGGAAGATTCTCCACGCGCATCTTACGGATTGCCTCGGTTCCAAGGTCATCATAAGCGATTACCTCGGACTCCTTGATACATTTGGATAAAAGTGCACCCGCTCCGCCGACGGCTGCCATATATACGGCTTTTTCCTTCACGATTGCATCAATGACTGCCTGACTGCGCTTGCCTTTTCCAATCATGCCCTTCAACCCTTTTGAAAGCAGAAGCGGTGTATATTTATCCATACGACTGCTTGTTGTAGGTCCGGCAGAACCGATGACCTGTCCCGGCTTCGCCGGTGTCGGTCCGAGATAATAGATTGTATTTCCTGTAATATCCAGTGGCAGAATCTGATCCTCATACAGCTTTGCTCCGCTATACTCTACTTCCGGATGTTTCTCCTGCTCCACGCAGATAGCATCATACATCCGCTTGTGTGCAGCATCTCTGGCACTGTAAATCGTGCCGGTCAGATAGATATAATCTCCTGCATGAAGCTCCTTTAATTCCTCTTCGCTAAATGGTACTGCAATATGTCGTTCCATTCTCTAATCCTCCACTATTTTTTACTTCGTCAATATATATCCTTTTATGTGCATCCAATTTATCATGGTCTGCTCATCATCGATTTCAAAACTGATATACGTTATAATCAGTTTTTCTGTATCACTGATTTGAATTTCGTAGACTTTATCTTTTTCATCTACAACCTGATTTTCATTTTTATCTTCCAAGTCCTTATAATACGAAATGCAGGAAGTAAGATCTACACCCTCATATACATTGTCTCCGGCTATGATTGTTTTGCTCTCATATTCTTGAACAGAACTTTCATCCCCATAATTTTCATCTACCTCATAGATTTTTTCATAACCACGGATGTTCAATCCACCCTCTTCCATCGGATCTGCATAAAAATACACGGATTTCCATTGATCTTCACTGTCCCGGTCATACAGCATGTTATGTAATTCATCCTGCTCCGCTTCCGTAAGATTGGTCTTTATGTATCGTCTGCCATACGCATTTCCACGCAAATAATCATATGCTTCCGCAGCCACTTCCTTATCCAATGTCCGATTCTTAACTAACCGGCTTTTCTGTGACTGATACGACAGATATTGCGCATTTCCAAATGGAAGCAGAAGTCCGACAAATAAAAATCCAACTAAGACTAGAATCAGATTTTCATAGTGCCAGTTTATTTGTTTTTTCGTCTGATTTATTTCATTTGCATGTTCTGTTCCTGTATCACCGGTATCTGCCTGATTATTATATGTTTTTTTCCTGCCTGCAAGTCTTGCATACCTTGCATAGATTTTCTCCCACAGAATATAGATGACCTGTAGCAAGATAAACATCCACGCCGCATATCGCTGCTCCGTCAGTCCATATGCTTTGACACGCACTGACATAGAATAGATTTCAAGCAGGATAAACGGTGCATAGATATATTTCGTAATATGGATCAGTTTCTTATAACGTGAAGAATTCTCCTCCACGAACCCGGATGCCATCATCCAGATTGGCATACCAATTGCAAAAAGACTTGCACAGATACTGAAGATTTCGTTGCTCGGAACCTCCTGCGTCACGAAGATTTTTACCACATAGAGATAGATTACGAACATCGCAATCCATACGCATGGAAGTAGCACATACGATACAAATTTCTTCGTAAATGCCGCGTTATCTTCGCTTGTGTCCGAGACAGCAAGCAGGCAGGTTGGAAAATACGCAAGTGCACTCAGCATTAACTGGATATTCAACTCCACTCTGAACGTATCTATATCCACAAGCAATGCATCAATAATTTCAAGAATCAGGATAACCGCAATATTTAACACAAGATAGACACCAACTGCCCGGAGCAATGCGAATATAATCCGTCCGATACAATGTGGCAGATCCAGTTGTTGCTGCCGGAGCAATACATAAATTGCAAGAAGCACGGTACACGCAATGTAAAAATACAAGATACTTTCAAATATCAGATTCGGTATATCCGCTTTCTGTGCTTTAAGAATCTCTGACAAATTCTCAAATACGATTGCAATCACAAACGTTACGCCATAGCCAATCAGCCATTTCCGTTTGTTTTTCTGTGCTTCTTCTGCTGTTTTCTTCCACAGACTCTCAACCAGAAAATTCCCGGCAAGCCAGATAGAACACACAGTCACGATAGATTCTATGTCAAACCCTTTTTTCTGATTTGCTATGATACTCACAACCGCTATGATAAACACACAGAAAATACTCGCAACATAACGTATGTATATCTGCTTGAATTTCGCCATATTCTGGTTGATATAATTTGAAACCTTTCCCAAGTACATATCTCCTTTCTTTCGGGCACGCATGATTCTCGTTTATAACTTACACATGCATCCATCCAATCTCCTGTACATCTTACTCTATCATTTCTTCCATATTATTTATATTTCTACAACACAACTGTCTTGTGACGATTGACATGACAGCACATATTGACTGCAAGCGGCATACCTGCGATATGCGTTGCGTAGGTTTCAATATTGACGGCGAGCGCCGTTGTCTTTCCTCCAAGTCCTCCAGGACCGATACCAGTCTTATTCACAAGCTCCAATATCTCATCTTCAAGCTTCGCAATATGTGCCTTCTCCGAGTGTGAACCTGCCGGTCTCGTGAGTGCTTTCTTCGCAAGCTTTGCCGCAAGCTCAAAATCACCGCCAAGTCCGACACCGACTACCATCGGCGGACAGGCATTTGGTCCGGCATCCTTCACTGCTGCAAGCACAGACTGGCGGATTCCTTCTTCTCCGTCTGCCGGCTTCAGCATATAGACCTTACTCATATTCTCACTTCCAAAGCCCTTCGGTGCAATCGTGATTTCCAGCTGATCTCCCGGTACAATATCATAATGGATGATTGCCGGTGTATTATCTCCGGTATTTTCACGCTGCAACGGATCTTTTACGACAGATTTTCGCAGATATCCTTCCGTATATCCTCTTCTCACACCTTCGTTGATGGCATCTGTGAGATTCATTCCTTCAATGTGCAGATTCTGTCCAACATTCACGAAGAACACTGCCATTCCTGTATCCTGACAGATTGGTGTCTGATCTTCTCCGGCAATCTCCATATTCTCGATCAACTGATTCAAGATCTGCTTGCCGAGCGTGCTGTCTTCCTCTTTTGCCGCCTGACGTATCTTTCCATCCATATCATCTGCCAGATACAGATTAGCCGAGATACACATTTCTTTCACTGCTTCAATGATTTTGTCTGTGTGTAATGTTCGCATGGTTTACTCCTTTACAACTGATGAAATATACTTTTCAACTTCTGATACAAATATTTTCGCATTTTCTAATTGCTTTAAGCTGCCTTCCATAAAACAATACCCTCCTTTTGCACATTCTTATAAAAAGGAAGGATATGTCCCCACTTCTCTAAATTACTTTTTTCGATATCTATAATTGAAAATACCTTATCATACTTCAAATTCATGTCTGCTGACCATCTCATAAATTTATCTCTTGTGTCATCATCCATATTATTTTTTATTACGATTGCTATATCAATATCACTCTCTGGGGTATTTTCATTTCTTGCTACAGATCCATATAAAATAATCGTAAGTATATTATCTGAAAAAATGTCTAACAATCCTGTTATTATTTCATTTTTCATTAAATCCGTCATTCATACCACCCCTTTTTCATAAATATAAATAATTATATCCTAATTTTGTTATGCTCACAACCAGTTATTCTATGCTAATCATAATCATCCGCATAGCGGGTGATTATGATTTCGCACTCTTCGCGAGTTCAACAGGGGCACGATTCCAAAATATAATAAAAAAGCCACTACATAATTTCTCATATAGCAGCTTTTTCCTAATCATCTAAATAATCGTCTTTATCCTTCATAACAATTCCGCTTTTTTGTCTGTGTATATTGTTTGCATATTTTACTCATTATTAACATAACTCTTGATTTGAATTAATGTCTGTTTTAATATTTGTATCTATCATATACAGATATTCCGTTCTTTTTTCAATTCCTTGCCCTGTATTATTTATTGTTTGTGCATAATTTTTTATCATATTAGAAAAATCAAAAAAATATTCTTCTGCTAAATCAACACCAACAGAAACTACATCTGAACTACATACTGGAGTTATGCAAAATATATCCTGGGACATTTCCTTCAATGTTTCACTAATATTCATAGCCTCATTATAATCCCACTCAAATTTACTACTCATTATTTTTTTCTTCTCCTTTTTGCTTTTTTATTTCATAATTCATTTTCTCATAAATATTTTCTCTTTCATTTCTCATTTTTTTGTCAATGATTAAATTTTCACTTACTATATTGTAAATATCCTTATCGTTTTTCCAATAATCACAAATTCTATTATATATTTTTCTTTCTCTTGAATCCTGTGAACTATGAATTTCATTTAATTTATTTACAGTTATAAATAAAGATTTTATTTCATTATTTGATAATTTTTTCTGAACCTTCATCATAAAACTCCTACTTATTCATATTTTTTTAAGTCTTTTCGATAACAAGTATAATAGATATCTGCATCTGGATTTTTTTCTTTTAATATTTGCAAAACTTCTTTTGCCGGTTCCTCGGCATCAAAATTTGCAACTATGCATTGATATGAATTAAAATATTTTGATAATTCTAAAACATCTGCTCTACAATAAGCCTTTGCATTTTCACCTAATTCTAAAATAATAACTTCAGTATCAAACGTCCCGCGTAATACCTTGTCTTGCAAAATACTATAATCTACATATGTGTAAGAAGGTTTTTCTCCACAATCCATATTAAGTTTTGTTAAATCATAATAAAAAATACTTTTTTCATCCCCTGGTGCATTTGTTATATTTGTAAATTTTATAGCAATCAGCTCAGAACCCAAATAAAAACTAATATTAATGTCTATTTTATCTGACAGATAATCAGGATTTTTCTCTGCGAATTCTCTACTTCTTTTTATAATATTTTCACATTCATCTGCTGTTTTAGAAGAATATGGAGATATTTTGAGATTAATTTCACTTTCATTTTCTTCATATCTTATTTTAAGATTTCCTTTTTTATTTCCAACTACATATGATTTCCATTCATCATACATGTATGTACTGGAATTGCATCCAACCAATACTAGCATTATTGCGATTGCTATTATAGATATTTTCTGTTTCATATTTTCTCCTACTAATTAATTTCAATTTTTATAATACTTGATCCAATATTATTTACAATACCTTCTCCATCTATTGTTGGCATCATATATAAATTTGGATTTTGCTCGTATGTCTGTGATAATACTGACCGTTTAAAAACTTCATATTCATCATAATCAACATAACACTTTTTTCCCCAAGAAGATATTTCTACCATTTTTTTTATAGAACCATCCTCCCGTTTTATCTCATAAATACCTGTAACAACAACATAATGACTCGAAACAGTTGTAAACTCAATATAAGATTCTGTTGTTTTATCCCACTGATATAATTTCAAACAACTATTCATAGAATACAATCCCCATACAACGGGAATATTATTTTTTAACATATCTTTCATGGTTTGATATTCATTATCATTACTAAAACAATTCCATTTTGCATGTATTTTTAAATTTTCCTGCTCAATACATAACCTTTCTAGATACCTACACATAGTAGTTGGTAACGCTCCAAAATTTTTTTCAATCAATATATTATCAAATTTATTTTCATTTAAAAAACGCTTACACAATTCTATATAATCTTTTTTAGTTATTGTTGTCTGCCCTGTCATATATAAATATGTATTTACAATTGCAATAACTCCACAAGATGAATCTGATACCGAATCATCAAGCCAACTCTGGTCGCCTCCAAATTTTTCTAATAACATACCATTATCATCTATAATTGTAATAAAATCTGTATTCAATCCTATACGATCTCCTTGTAAAGATACTGAATCTATTTTTAAATTACCAAGTTTATAAAACAGCATTACATCAGGATATGTAATTGGACTAAAATCTTTACTTTCATAACTTTGTTTTAGTATATCAACTGCATAATTAATATTTGATAATATTCCATTATCAAATAAGTTTACAATATTTTTTTCTATTTCATCAATTTTTTGAAGCTTTCTTTTAAGAGTTTCAATCATATTTTTATTATTTTGTAATTCAAAATAATAGTAATTTTTTAATTTTTCATAATTGCTAGATAAAAATAATTTAATATACCATTTATCTAATGCATCATCAATATCATTAATTTCATTATTTATTGTTAAATTTCTAGAATTTAGTTCATTAATCTGATTGATTATATCGTCTTCAATCAAATTATCATATCCTATATTTCTATCTAATTTTTCACATGCTTCTTTAATATGTAATGTTAGATATTTTATACCATTTATAACTTTTAAATGATTTTCAATATGATTAATAAAATTTTTTGCCGTTTCCCCTGCTAATTTTTCTGTTTGAATAATCTCTTTCATATAATTATCTAAATCATAAATCATTTCTTCTAATCTAGATAATTGCCTTTGCATTTCACTTGTCATCAATTTTATTTCATCTGGCAATATTGCTCTTCCACTCATTTTTCTCCCCCATTTCCAATCATAAAAAGCCGCTACATGATTTCTCATATAGCAGCCCTTTTCTTAATCATCCAAATAGTCGTCTTTATCTTTCGTATCAATTCCACGTTTCTTATTCTGTGCACGCACATAAATAGATACAAAAATGTATGTCACAAATAACAGTACAAATATAACACCTACCCAATACATAAGTGCATATAAGAAATTGGATACGCCATCCATCTTGGAAAGACCTTCCAAGCCCTCTTTAATACTATCGTTCATCGCTTTTCCCTCTTTTCACGATTTACTTATCTTCCGGACTCTCCGGCTCTTCTACATTACCTTCTTCATTGTCTGCCTCGTTCATCTCGCGTTCCATCATCTCTAAAGACTCAGATTCATCTGCAGATTTCTGACGAACCTTTGCAATACTTGCAACGGTAATATCGCTTTCCAGATCCATGTTGATGAGCTTCACACCGGTTGTAATTCTGCCTAATATAGAGATATCCTTACACAGGAGACGGATTACAATACCCTGGTTGGTAATCAGCATGATCTCGTTATCATCATTGACCGCCTTAAATCCTACAACGGTTCCGGACTTGTCTGTGATCTTGTAACACTTCACACCCTTACCGCCACGGTGCTGTGGTGTAAATTCTTCGACAAGAGTACGCTTACCAAGACCATTCTCGGATACGATCAGAAGTGCTTCGCCCTGTGTATCAAGCTGCATGCCGATAACCTCATCATCACCGGCAACACTCATACCGATGACACCCATCGATGTACGTCCGGTTGAACGAACCTCCTTCTCATTGAAGCGGATACACATACCCTGCTTTGTAATCAGGATGATATCCTTCGTATTGTTCGTTGCCTTTACTTCGATCAGCTCATCGCCCTCTTTCAGGGTGATTGCTGCAAGTCCGGACTTACGAACATTTGCATACTCGGTAATCTTTGTCTTCTTGATCATACCATTCTTTGTAGCCATGATCAGGTATCTTCCCTCATGGTACTCACGAATTGGAATGACTGCTGTGATCACTTCATCCGGCTGGAGCTGTAAGAGGTTTACGATTGCCGTTCCTCTTGCAGTACGTCCGGATTCCGGAATCTCATACGTCTTCAGACGATATACACGTCCCTGATTCGTGAAGAACATGATGTAATGATGCGTCGTTGTCATGAACAGATTCTCGATGAAATCATCCTCGATTGTCTGCATGCCCTTGATGCCCTTACCACCACGGTTCTGACTCTTGAAGTTATTGATTGTCATACGCTTTACATAGCCAAGCTTTGTCATAGCGATTACAACATTTTCCTTCGGAATCAGATCTTCAACTGTGATATCATCATCCATATCAATGCCGATAGAAGTTCTTCTGTCATCGCCATATTTTGTTGCGATGATCAGGATTTCCTCCTTGATTACACCAAGGAGCAGCTTCTCATCTGCCAGAATTGCTTTCAACTCTTTGATGAGTTCCATCAATTCTCTGTATTCTTTCTCAAGCTTCTCTCTTTCCAAACCGGTCAGAGCACGCAGACGCATATCTACGATAGCCTGTGCCTGTGCATCGGACAAACCGAAACGCTCGATCAATGCAAGCTTTGCATCGGCAACGGATTTTGAACTACGGATGATTTGAATAACCTCATCAATATTATCGAGGGCAATCAATAATCCCTCTAAGATATGAGCACGATCTTCCGCTTTGTTCAAGTCAAACTTCGTTCTTCTTGTGACAACCTCTTCCTGATGCTTGATATAATATCCAAGCATTTCCAAGAGATTTAATACCATAGGCTGTCCATCGACCAATGCCAGCATAATTACACCAAATGTATCCTGCATCTGTGTGTGCTTGTATAACTGGTTCAGCACGATATTCGCATTGCAGTCTTTTCGAAGCTCGATGACGATACGCATACCCTCACGGGAACTTTCATCACGGAGAGCTGTAATACCCTCAATCTTCTTCTCCTTGACAAGCTCTGCGATCTTCTGGATCAGCTTTGCCTTATTTACCATATATGGAAGCTCAGTCACAACGATTCTCTGCTTTCCATTTGCCATCGGCTCGATCTCGGATACGGCACGTACCTTGATCTTACCACGACCGGTTCTATATGCTTCATTGATACCGGCTGTACCAAGGATAGATGCACCCGTTGGAAAATCCGGTCCCTTGATGATTTCCATGATTTCTTCGATTTCTGTCTCACGATCCTCATTCACACGGTTATCAATGATCTTTACAACTGCATTTACTACCTCACGCAGATTGTGAGGTGGAATATTGGTTGCCATACCTACGGCAATACCGGTTGTACCATTTACCAGCAGGTTTGGATAACGGCTTGGAAGTACGACTGGCTCTTTTTCTGTCTCATCAAAGTTTGGTACAAAATCAACTGTATCCTTGTTGATATCCGCAACCATCTCCATCGAAATCTTGGAGAGACGTGCCTCTGTGTATCGCATCGCAGCCGCGCCATCCCCATCGACAGAACCAAAATTTCCATGTCCATCGACCAGTGGATATCTTGTATTCCATTCCTGTGCCAGCTTTACGAGTGCCTCGTAGATAGAACTATCACCATGTGGATGATATTTACCCATTGTATCACCGACGATACGGGCACATTTACGATGTGGCTTATCCGGACCGTTGTTCAGTTC